>Ga0210396_10000245_pt1 | contig 82896 bp, 77 predicted proteins | sample IncBWH17OmetaG_FD_155466 | JGI IMG/M metagenome (GOLD analysis project Ga0210396, IMG submission 155466) | Forest soil microbial communities from Barre Woods Harvard Forest LTER site, Petersham, Massachusetts, United States - Inc-BW-H-17-O ... | reverse complement strand
GGTAGTGGGTCTGCTTTGCGTCGCCGGGATTGGGGCAATTCTTTCGAGAACGCCAAAGCGCCTGTTTTTGATCATCGGTAAGCTTGTGGTCCTCCATCCATTTGTCGCTGGTCTTTTCGACCATGATCATAAGCGCGATCGCAAATGACATGTCGGTGGTGGTGGAAGCCGGCACGCCGCTGCATCCCCAACGCTTCGCAAGGTCGCGATCCGGTTCGAGGTCCAGAAAACCCGGCACTTCGACCGTGCGCAACATCAGGACATGGGACTGGCCGGGATCGGTGCCCATTCCGCCTACACCCATCTGGACCTCGTCCAGCACGGGGCCATCGCCGTCCTTTTGCAAATGAGGCGAGGTCCAAAAACTCTTGTCCGGAAATTGCGTATCGAACGCGTGGTCGTTGACCGGCCCGAGATGGCATTCCGCACAGATCTCGGCGTAGATCGTGCGGCCCTTGGTGACACCGGCGGGATCGATCTTCCACGCAGGGTCGTCCTGGAAAATTTCCGCTGGCCATTTCGGCGACGCCAGTCCGCCGAATTCCGGTGGATTCCGTTTAGACGGATCGGGGCCGCGAAGCATCGTCTCGATGCTGGATAGATTTTCGATGTCGACCGAGGAGCGAAACAGCGCGCCGGGCGCAGGGTCGGGCGAGAGGTTGATCAGCGCAGCGACGCCGAGCGCCTCACCGGCATTGCGAATGAGCGGTTGCGAGATCGAGGCGTCGTATTGCGCCCACCAGAACCACGGCACGGTCCAGATCGGCGGGAAGCTGACCGGCGCATCGCGCACGTGCATGTTCTTGTCAGATACGGTGACCCCGCTCAGGACCATATCCGTATAGAAAACCTGGTTGCCGATCCGGTTCAGCGCATCGAGCCGGCCGTAGCCTTCTTCGGTGTCCTGCTGGTGCACGCGGCTGTAAAGGTTCTCCAGTGTGGTCGCTTGTGCTTTCACAACGGTGAAGGCGTCAGACAGTCCCTTTTTCAGCGCAGCGCGGTCGGCCTCCGAGGCGTTGGGGCCGAGCACGCGCGTGGCAAAACGACCAAACCGGAGCGGCAGTAACGGCGATAGAGTATAAGCGATGGAAAGGCCGGTGGCCTTTTCAAGATTCAGCAAGTTTACCATCGCGGGACCGCCGTCATAGCGGACGCTGGTGCCCTTGTAGTGAAGGCTGCCGGTGTGACAGGCCGCACAGGTCAGGCCGATCATGTCGGGCAAGGCAGCACCGGTTGCGGGATCGGCCGCGCCGCTCAAGCGCGCAAAGCCGACCGGAAGGCCATCGAAATTCTCGACCGGCCACTTGTCTGAAAGCGGCTGCGTCGATGCCGGTGCACCGGCGGATTCTGTATAGCCATAGCTGAGCAGCGTCGCCTTGTCGGTGTGGATGGTTTTTGGACTGGGAATGAAGCCGAAGCGCTCGAGATAGTCAGTGTCGCTCAGCAGACCCGGCTTCGAAAAGATTTGAATTCGTGGCTGCTCCAGCGCCACGAACCAGGCGTAAGGAACGGGAAAGGTCTTGGTCCCCTGGCTCACATGGTGAAACCAGTGCCGGTCTTCGGTCGACCAGTTCTGATCGAGCCAGCGCGCCGACTTAACCGCCGGCATGTCCGGCAGCGGAGGGGGCAGTAATTCGGCAATCTGGGCCGCCTGGCCCGGCAAGTGCGCCAAGAGCGATCGAAGGTGATCCGGAAATTGGGTAATCGCGAGTCCGAGGAGTATGATCGCGGCCGCAAGCACGCCGACGGCTGCTTTGGCGAATCTGAAAAGATCGCCCGGTGCGGGCGCGGGCTGCGCCAGTCGGGCCACGATCCGCGCCGGAAATTTCCGCTCAACGAACAGCGTCCTGACTTCCGCGACACTGAGGTAGCGATCGTTGCCGTCGCCCTGGCCCAGGATGTTGAGCAGGACCGGCCATTCGCCGTTCATCAGCAAGCGATCGATCGGTCGCCGATGTCCTTTGGCGCGTTCGAAATTGGCGTTCATATAGGTCGTGATTTGCTGTGAGTTCAGCCCGCGTTCGGTGCCGCCGCTCCCGTCCGCGTAATCCGAACCGAATCCGGCAAGGCGTGTGATTTCGGATTCGTCCACCTCGGCGTCGATACTGAGGATTCGCGAGCCGGCGCCGCGCTTGTCCAGGGGACCGTTGCGCAACTCGTCGAGTATGGCGCCTGACCGCCAGCTCCTAAACAAGCGCGACGGGCTCAGCCCGTTGGCAATCAGGGCGACCATGTAGGTTTCCATTCCGACGAATTTTTCCTTCAGACCCTTTGTGCCGCTCGCAGATGCAACTGTTGCCACCAGTTTCGGTAGCGGGACGACATGACCGCCGACATACCCACCCGCGACGAGTCCGCGCAAAAAGGGGCAGGGATTGTTGGGCGAAACGGGAATCTGTTGACCGGCGCCGGCGGATGAATCAGCGTGCGGGTCTGACATGGCCATCAATCCTTAAAATGCGGCGTCGTAGAATGGGGACAGGCTTCGAAGCGAAGCCCGACGGAGAATAAAAAACTTAGCCGCGGCTCTACCTCTAGGTGTGCCAGAGCTTTGGCATAATCCGATTCGGTGTCAACTCTACGCAGCCAAGTCGCGCTATTTTCCATCGTCCGCGCGCGCGTCACCAACAACTTGCTGATTTTGTCCCGGCGTAGCGTTTGGGATACAGGGTAATTTAGCCCGATGGGATGCCGGCCTTCAAAAGCCCTTCGCGATAGTGGGCAATGTCGGCGGGGTTTTTCCAACGGAAATTCCTTAAGTGCCGCTCGACGGTCAAAGAGGGGAAGCAATTCAAAAGGACTTGTGTTGCCTTTGCGGCCTCCTCGGCCTGTCCCATTTGCGCCAGCGTTGCGGCTCTGACCGAGAGCACCTGGAGGTGATTGGGATTGAGGTACATGGCTTCGCGCGTCCAGGACAGGGCAGCGTCGTATTGTCTTAGCAGATAGTGGGCGAAGGCCAGCAACGCGGTCCACTTGTAGCGGGGGTCGCTGTTGCCGCGCTGGACGGCCGTGGAGAACAGTTCGATGGCCTGTTCATGCTCGCCGATGGCAAAGTGACATAGTCCGAGGATTCCTCGCGCGCCCATGTCGTACGGGTTGAGGCTGACCGCCCGCTTCGCCGCCCCCATGGCGGCATCGTGATTTCCTTCCATCGCGTGCATGTAAGACAGCAGGCCAAACGCAAAGGAGGAGCGGGGATCGAGCTGGACGCTGCTTTCCGCAAGGCTCATCGCCTCGGTCCACAATTCCTTGGTGCTCCTGATCCAGCCGTATTGGATGCCCTGCACCATGATCGTGGCAAGATAGGCGCGCGCGATGGAAAGCGTCGGGTCAAGCACGGTGGCTTGTCTGAACAGATCGATCGAGGCTTCGAAATCGGTCTTCGTATGCCTGTAATAACGGGAAAGTCCTTTCAGGAACCGGTCCCATGCGGTCGGATCGGCTGACGGCCGAGCCGGGGCCGAAGCCTCGGCGCGGAAAATTTCCGGCGCGATCGCAGCCGACAGATTCGTGGTGAGTTCGTCCTGCATCGCAAACAGGTCGCCGATATCGCTGTCATACCGGCCGGCCCATATTTGCTCGCCGCTCTCGGGAGCAATCAATTGCGCCGTCACCCGGATCTTGTTGCCGGCACGCCGCACCGAACCCTGGATCAGATAGGTCGCGTCGATCTCGCGCGCGATCAGGCGGGTGCTGAGATCCTTGCCTTTGAACGAGAAGGTCGCGTTTCGGCTGAGAACCCGGAAAAACGACTGCAGCGACAGAGCGTCAATGAGGTCTTCGGTGAGGCCGTCGGAAAAATATTCTTCCGTACGGTCGCTGAGATTGACGAAGGGAAGCACGCCGACGATGGCGGTTCGATACTGGGCCGGAAGATTCGATTTGTTATGAAGCTCGCGGTCACGGGATTCCGATGCGCAGGGATCCCAGGTCCATACGCTGATCGCTTCCTCGATGTTCTTGAAGCGGCGACTGCCGGCATCGATCAGGGGAACGTGGATATGTTTGCTGGCTTCCTGGTAAGCCTTGCCGGAAACGGCGACCCCACCGGGCGTGGCGACGGATTCCAGACGAACGGCGATGTTGACGCCGTCGCCGAAAACCTCGTCCTCGTCGGCCATCACGTCGCCCATGTGAACGCCGAGACGAAACTGCATGAGCCGATCCGAAGGCAACTGGCTGTTGCGCTCGGCCATCAGCGTCTGGATGTCGATCGAGGACTGGAGCGCGCCGACGACGCTCGGATATTCCAGCAGGAAACCGTCGCCGGTATTCTTCACCAGGCGGCCGCCGTGATTGAGGATAACCGGATAGATGGCGCTGCGATGGGCCTTGAAGGTCGCATGCGTGCCTTCCTCGTCGGCGCCCATCATGCGGGAGTAGCCGGCGACATCAGCGCAAACGATGGCTGCCAGGCGTCTTTCCATCCTCGGTTTTTCTCCTGTGGTCCTAGAGCTCCGATTCCGAAGTTCGCATGCAATCGCAGCAACCTCGGATGCGAACTTCGGAATCAAAGGAGCCCTAGCAAATATGGGTTTCTAGTGCGGCTTTGAATTTGAAGTTCCTATAACGTACTTGCAGCGAAACCGATAGGAACTTCAAATTCGCCGCACTAGTCCCGGCCTACGTCAAACTACGCGGTCAAGGCGCTGAATCCAATGGTTTAAGCACAATGTCCAGTGGCACTTGCGCTAGTGTTCACCCGTGAACAATTGTCTTCGCAATCATGCAGTGGATGCCTTTGGAGCCGTTAACCGTCTGCGTGACCCGGAGGTCGGCCGCCAGGCTGCACAACGTATAGGCATCTTCGCGTGACAGGTTTCGCTTTTCGCCGATCAGCACGATCATGTCACGCAATGCCTTGACGACACATTGGTCGAGATCGGGATCCATGGCCATTGTCACATAATGCGTCGGCGTTTCCGCGCGTGGATAGCCGAGCCGCAAATCCTTCCGCAGGGTCAATTTGAAGCGTCCCTGCAAAGCCGTTTCAATGGCCGTGACGCAGACTTCGCCATCACCCTGAACGCCATGGCCGTCGCCGCAGGAAAACAGCGCGCCTGGGACGAACACCGGCAAATGGAGTTTGGCGCCCGGCGTCAGCTCTTTGTTGTCGAGATTGCCGCCCATCGCGCGCGGGACGAGCGAGGTGATCCGGCCCCAGGCCTGCGGCGGCGCCACGCCCATGACGCCGAAGAACGGCGCTAGCGGCAGGTCAAGTCCCCACGGCATCCGGCCGACCATCCGCGTTTTGTCTAGCGGAATATTCATCAGCCGGGGCTCGGGAAAATCGTCCGGCAAAGTGCCTGCCAGTGGCCGGATGAGATTGTAGCCCCAGTCCTGACGCAGCTGGATATCGAGGATTTCGACCTCGAGCACGTCGCCGACTTCGGCGCCCGCGACGGCGACTGGCCCGGTCAGGATGTGACCCGGCACCATCCGTTCGCTTTTTGCGTGAATGTCGTCCAATTCCGGAGGAACGTGAAAACGGCTGCGGTCCGGCACCACGTCGGGCCCGCCGCTGACGGTGTCGATGGTGATCTCATCGCCGCTTTCGATGGTGAGGACGGGACGCAGTTTGGCTTCGAAGAAGCCCCAATGGCAGGTTTCGGGACTGGCGTGCAGGTGATGATGTTTCATGACAGGGCTTCTAGGCTGAAGGGACGTCGCGTATGACGCTGTATCAGTAGCGAAAGTCAAATCTACTCCACAGGGGGCTCCCGTGTTTTTTTTGCTCTCGAAAACGCTGGGCACGATGTTGTTACCGGTGAACTTCCTGATCGGCGCCGGTGTGCTGGGGGCAGTTCTTTTAATGACCCGCTACGCCGTGCTTGGCCGCAGGGTGTTGGCCACTTCCGTGGTCCTTTTGGCGCTGTGTGGATTTTCGCCGGTCGGAAAGCTGTTGATCCTGCCGCTCGAGCAGCGGTTTCCACCATGGGATCCCGCGCGCGGCGCCCCGGATGGTATTGTCGTGCTGGGCGGGGGGATCGAACCCGATCTATCGGCTGCCCATGGCAGACCGGTCCTCGACCATTCGGGCGATCGTCTTGTCGCGGCGGCAGAGCTTGCCCGTCAATATCCCAATGCCCGCATCGTCTATTCCGGCGGCAACGCCAACTTGATAGGTGATGATTCCGCAAAAGAGGCCGACTACGCATTGTCTATGCTGGAGAACCTTGGTGTTGCCAAAGCGCGACTGACCGCCGAGCGGCTTTCGCGCAACACGGTTGAAAATGCGGAATTCACCAAAACGGTCGCCAGGCCCAAGGAAGGCGAACGCTGGTTGTTGGTGACATCGGCCTTCCATATGCCGCGCTCGATCGGCCTATTCCGCAAGGCGGGATTTAAGGTGGAGGCCTATCCCGTCGATTGGCGCGCGAGCCCATCCAAGGCGTTGTCGTTTTCCTCAATTGCCATGAATGGCCTGGAGCGCACCGAGGTCGCCATGCGCGAATGGATTGGCTTGGCGGCTTACCGTTTAACCGGAAAGATCGACGATTTCCTGCCGGGACCGGGCCAGAACTAGCTTCGGGCTCGGTGGTCGCAACCGCCGGCCAATCGGGCTAGGATCAGATAGAAGCGCGCGATCAAAAGCGCTGATCCCGGAGCAAACGCCATGCAACAGCAGACATCATCGGAAACGCTCGATCCGGCCGGCATGGTCAGTGATTTGAACAACCTGCTTCGCCTCAAGACGACGGTGATTGGCTTGAAGATGTTTGCAACCGTCGAAGAGATGACGGCGATCCCGAAGATCAGGCGGCCGACCGCGATCCATACCACCGATCAGATTGTCAGCATGGCCTCACGGCTCGGCTGGACCGTGGGCATCACGGCTGACGATCTCGTCGGTGCGCAATGTCGTGCGGTGATTGGACTGGGGCCGCAGGACGAGAAATGGCTCGCGGGCGCAAACTATGTCGGGGTCTGGCACGGCACGGCCGAGGATGCGCACAAACGCCAGCAAGCACTCGACGTCGTTCCTTTCGGGCAGTATCAGGCGATGGCGGTCAGTCCGCTCGCAAGCGGCCGGCTCAACCCGCCGGATATTTGTCTCGTCTATGCGACGCCGGGCCAGATGATCATCCTGATCAACGGGCTGCAATATACCGGGTACAAGAAGTTCGAATGGGGCGTGGTCGGCGAGACCGCATGCGCGGATTCGTGGGGGCGGGCCCTCAAGACCGGCGAGCCGTCGCTGTCGCTGCCATGCTTTGCGGAGCGGCGCTATGGCGGCGTGCCCGACGAGGAGATGTTGATGGCGCTCAAGCCCTCCGATCTCGCCAAAGCCATCGCCGGCATGAAGCAGCTCGCCAGGAATGGCTTGCGCTATCCGATCGCACCTTATGGTATCCAGAGCGATGTGCGGGCCGGCATGGGCGTCTCCTACGCCAGGAAATAAGCGGCTATACCCACTGCAGGAAATACAAATGAAATCTTCGGCGAAATTCGACATCGTTGTTTATGGCGCAACCGGATTTACCGGCCAGCTCGTCGCCGAGTATCTGGCGTCGCATTACAAGAACGACGCGTCGTTGAAATGGGCCATGGCCGGGCGCAGCCTGGACAAGCTCGCCTCCGCTCGTGATGCGATCGGTGCGCCCGCCGACACGCCGCTGATCGCGGCTGATTCCGGCGATCCGGCTTCGCTGAAGGCGATGATCGATCAGACCCGGTCGGTCGTGACCACGGTAGGACCGTATCTGTTATACGGAAACGAATTGGTGGCGGCTTGTGCGGCTTCAGGCACCGACTATTTCGATCTGTGCGGCGAGGTGCCGTGGATGCGGAAAATCATCGATGCGCATCAGGCAACCGCAGAGCAGAGCGGCGCACGCATCATGTTCTCCTGCGGCTACGACTCCCTCCCGTTCGAACTTGGCGTGTTCTCCTGTCAGGAAGCGGCGAAGAAAACGTTTGGTGCACCGGTTGCGCGGGTCAAGGGACGGGTTCGCGCCATGAAGGGGACCTTCTCAGGCGGCACGGCAGCAAGTGGCAAGGCCATATTTGAAGCCGCGGCGAAAGATCCGAGCCTGCTGGCGCTGGTGCGCGATCCTTTCGCGCTGACGCCGGGATTCACCGGACCAAAGCAGCCACCGGGCAACAGGCCGGTGTTCGACGAAGATTTGCAGACTTGGTTGACGCCTTTCTTTATGGCGAACATCAACACCCGCAATGTGCATCGCTCCAATGCCTTGCTGGGTTTTCCCTATGGACGCGATTTTGTTTACGACGAGATGCAGATTGCCGGTCCCGGCGAGGAAGGTGAGGCCAAGGCCAAGCGCATTATGGCGGCCAACAACAATCTGGCTTCGGCTGCCATACCAAAGCCGGGCGAAGGCCCCTCGAAGGAAGAGCGGGAGACCGGATATTATGATCTGCTTTTCGTTGCAGTCACTCCCGACGGCCGTCAGGTCCGCACATCTGTCAAGGGCGATCGCGATCCCGGCTATGGATCGACGTCCAAGATGATTTCCGAATGCGCGATCTGCCTGCTGCGGGACACGCCCGATGTCTCCGCTGGGATTTGGACGCCGGGCGTAGCCATGCAGCACAAGCTCATCACGCGGCTTGTCGATCATGCTGGCCTGACGTTTCAGGTCGAGGCGTAGCTTCGCGTGTTGCGTCATAGGTGAACATGAACTCCATCCCGCGCGATGCGACCGGTATCAGCATCTTGAACATCCGGTCGCGAATCCAGGCGCCTGCCGCGCTGAATTCGCGCTTGCTGTTGCCGTTGCGACGAGCGATCGCGACGATGCGTTCCACGCGCGACCGGCGTTCCTGCTCGAAGGCCTGAAAGGTCTGGCCGAGTTCCTGGCCGGTCTGCATCAAGCAGCCGAGCCTCATGGCGTCCTCGAGCGCCAGCGATGCACCCTGACCTGCGTGGGGGCTGGTCGCGTGCGCGGCGTCGCCGATCAGGAGGGTGCGGCCGCGCGACCACACCGGCAGGGTTGCGACATCGAGCGTATCGGTGACGACGATGTCTTCGGCGGCCTGCAGGATGCGCTGAATCGGCTCGTGCCAGCCGGCATGGAAATCGAGCAGATGCCGTTTGATCGCTTGCTGGTCCATGGCACGGTAGGTCGCCGCATCGAGACCTTGGGAGGGTTGCGTACTCCACCACATCCCTCCGTCTTTCGGATCGGGGCTGCAAAAGCCGTAACCGAAGAAGCCGCTTTGCCCAAAGGTGGCCTCGATCCGAGGCCCGATCCCGGTTTCCTCGATCAAAGCGCGCGGCACAAAACCGCCAAAGCCGACCAATCCGGTGTCAAACGGCCGCGGGCCATCCGGCAGGACATGCTGACGTACCATTGAGTGTACGCCATCGGCGCCGATGAGGAAGTCGCCCTCGGCGCTGCTGCCATCGGTGAAATGTGCAACGATAGGCCGGTCGGCACGATCCTCGATGCGTGCCAGCCGTTTTTCAAAGCGTAATTCGACGTCCTCGCACCAAGCCTTGTTGACGATCGCCTCCATCAGGGTGGAGCGGCGCATATTCACCGCGGGCTGTCCGAAGCGCTCTTTCATGTTCCAATTGATCGAGCCGATTCGGCGGCCCGATTTCGAGCAGAAATCGAAGGATTCCGAGATCGAACCGGTGGCGATCATGTCATCGGCAAGCCCGATCTCGGCCAGTACGCGCATGCCGTTCGGGGCGATCTGCAGGCCGCCGCCGATTCCGGTCGAGTAGGGCCACGCCTCGAACAATTCGGCGTCGAATCCGGCGCGCTTGAGAAGGATCGCGGCCACGGGTCCGGCGATACCGGCTCCGATGATCAATGCTTTGCGACGACGTTGCAGCATGACTTGCTCCTGATGTCACAGCGATGGTAGAGATGTAAGGTGGCTAATTATCTTATTTACTAAGATATAATTCTGCTAAGAGATCGGATCGGACTTGTCAAGAGGGAAAGCGCGAGCAGCGCTGATGCAGGAACTGGAACACGCGATGCGGCGCGCCTCGGGCTCGGGCGCGATCTTCAGCCAGGCCGTCGCCGATTACGCGGGAATCTCGAGTTCCGATCTCGAGTGCCTTGATTTCCTTATTCTCGAAGGTCGCGCCACCGCTGGGAGGCTTGCGGAGGTGACCGGCCTCACGACCGGCGCGATCACGGGAGTGATTGACCGGCTCGAGAAGGCCGGATTCGTCAGGCGTGAACGGGACGAGCATGATCGCCGCAAAGTGTTCATCACCCTGGTTCCGCAAAATATTGCGCGCGTTGGCGTGCTCTACGAGCACATGCAGCGGGCGATGCTGAAGAATTGGGACAGCTATACCGACGACGAACTGCGGTTGCTGCTACGGTTCGCTTCGCAGGGCTACGAGACCATGCTGGCGGCGACCGAAGAGCTTAAAGCCACGATCACCAAGGCTGCTGCGGCGAAAGGCAGAGCGGCTAAGAAGCCGCCGCGGGCGCGGCGCTGACGGCGGCCTTGGGCGAGGCTTTATAAGCCTGCGCCGCGGCGAACATGCCCCACATCGTGCCGAGCATCATCCAGAAGTGACGCCAGTGGTCGGTGTCGATGATAAAGGCCTCGCCGACGGTGCCGAGAAACGCCGCGAAGACCGCCAGATAGACGCGTTGCCAGGGCACCGGCTTGAGCAGGTGTCGAAATCCCATGACGACCGTGACCGCGATCAGGGTCGGATAGCAAAGGCCGGCCAGCCAACCGCCCGACATGAAGGCGTTCAGATAGGAGTTGTGGGTGTCTTCGGGGAAGTAATTGTGGAACTGCAGCGGGCCGATGCCGAACGGCAGGTCGAGCGCCATGTCAGCGCCGAGAATATGGCGGCCGAACCGGCCGAAGCGGCCTTCGTCGTAGCTTTGGTCGAAGCTCGCGCGCTGCTTGAACATGTCGGCGGTGGAATCAAACGATAGCAGCACGGCAATCAGCAGCAGCAGCAGGACAACCGCTACGACGGAGATAATCACGATCCGGGAACGTTGCGCCGATGTCCGGCTGGTCAGGATCATCAGCGCCAGCATGAAGGCTGCGGTGATCGCCAGCCCGCCCCAGGCGGCGCGCGAAAAGGCAAGCAGGATTGCAAGCGCCACGAGGCCGAACGCAATCCCGTTGCGGCATGCTTTTGCAAAATGGTCGGAGACGACGCTTTGTAGGGCAAACAAGGCCGGCAGGATCAGGAACGCGCCCAGCACGTTCGGGTCTTTGAAGGTGCCGCGCGCGCGCCCGTACAGTGTCAGCAGGTCGTATCCGCCCGGCACCAGATTAAGATAGCCCGCAATGCCCGACACGGCGGCAACAACCGCGCCCACGACCAATCCGCTGCGAAGCATGTCAAGCCGAGCTGTCGTATCCTCCGATATGACCATGGCGAAGAACATCACGGTGACCGCCATGTACCAGGACGTGGCAATCCAGTTGGCGACTTCGGGTTTGTCGTAGAATGGAATGGCGCTGATGCTGTAGCCGAGGTTGATCAGGGTGAGCAGTAGCAACAGCGGTACGAGCACGAGCCGCATCCGTAAGCCCGTGGCGCAGAACAGCACGGCGGCGCCGAGCGTCATGATCTCGTAGGGGCTCGGTTCGATAAATACGATGGCGCCGCTGGCCGCGACCAGCCACACCAGCAGGCGCTGGACGGCCAAAAGACGCGGCGATGCCGTTATTGCCGCAGTCGGCCCGGCGATCGCCGTGTACGCCATCGACATTTCAAATACTCAAACTCACGCTACATGCGCCTGACGCCAGGCGCGGCATCAATAGGCGTTTTCGTTTTTCGTCATTAGAGCGAGCGGCGTCTTGAGGAGAATGTAGAGGTCGAAAAGCACCGACCAGTTCTCGATGTAATAGAGGTCGAACTCGACGCGCTTCTGAATTTTTTCCTCGTTGTCGATTTCGCCGCGCCAGCCGTTGATCTGCGCCCAGCCGGTGATGCCGGGCTTGACGCGATGACGCGCGAAGTAGCCGTCGACGGCCTCGTCGAACAACTGGTTCTGCAGCTTGCCCTGCACCGCGTGCGGACGGGGGCCGACCAGCGAAAGATTGCTCTTGAACACCACGTTGAACAGCTGCGGCAACTCGTCGAGGCTGGTTTTGCGAATGAAGCGGCCGACGCGGGTGACACGGCTGTCGTTCTTGGTCACGACCTTGGCGGCCATCGGGTCGGCCTGATCGTGATAGAGCGAGCGAAACTTGAAGACGTCGATGCGCTCGTTGTTGAAGCCGAAGCGTTTCTGGCGAAACAGCACCGGCCCCGGGCTGTCGAGTTTGACGGCGAGTGCAACCAGCGCCATCACGGGCGCAGCCAGCAGCAGCACGATGGCGCCGACGAGGTGGTCGAATAGCCACTTCATCACCAGATCCCAGTCGGTGATCGGCGCCTCAAACACGTCAAGCGTCGGCACCTTGCCGAGATAGGAATAGGAGCGGGGGCGGAAGCGGAGCTTGTTGGTATGCGCCGACAGGCGGATGTCGACCGGCAGCACCCACAGTTTCTTCAGCATTTCGAGAATGCGCGTTTCGGCTGAAATGGGAAGCGCGAACAGCACGAGGTCGATGCGGGTACGCCGGGCGAATTCGACGATATCGTCGACCTTGCCGAGCTTGGATTTTCCGGCACAGGTCTCCAGCGCGCGACTGTCGTTGCGATCGTCGAATACGCCGAGGATGTCGATATCGGAATCGGTCTGCTCGTCCAGAGCTTCGATCAGTTTCTCGCCGCTTTCGTCGGAGCCGACGACGATGGTACGTCGATCGAGCCGGCCCTGGCGGGCCCAATACCGGACCAGCGCGCGCAGCGCGAGGCGCGAGGCGATCAGGGTGGCAAGACCGATGAAGAAGAATGCGGAAAGCCAGAGCCGGGATACCTCGTTGCCGAGCTTGGCGAAGAACGAGACGCCGATGAACAGCAGAAAGACAAACGCCCATGACGAGATCATGCGCGTCATCTGGCGAAGCTGGCCGCGGAAAATCTGAACGTCGTAGATATCGGCAGCCTGGAAGCAGATCACGGCGGCGAGCGTCATCATCAGGATGGCGGCGATATATTCCCAGTGAAAGCCGGCGAGCGGAGCTACATAGCCCAGATAGAGTGAAATCCCGATCACGCTCAGCAGGGCAAAGTCAGCGAGGCGCACGACGCCTGCGATCACGATCGGCGAGTACGCCCGACGGACCTTTTGACTGGCGACGACAAGGGCTGCTCGCGAAAGCCTCCGACGCCGTTCGACCGGGGCCCCAGCGGCAGCCGTCGCTGAGGCCGCGGCTGCGGCGTCCAACATCGAGCGTGCATTTACCGGTTCCACTGTCTTCCGATCCGTTCTGGCCGCATGCATATAGGCAGGCGCGCGAAGCGGCCTATCCTGAAGCCTTCGGCTTAGATGAGAAATCGGAAGAAACGGTTATCGGCGTAAGGGATGGTTAACGTCTGGCAAAGGCCTCGCCGTAGCTGGCGAGAACGCCTTCGACCATCGCTTTTTGCGAGAAGTGCATGAAGATTCGTTCGCGAAGCGTTTTGGCGCGGGCAGCCGTGCCGGCCGGATCCTTCAGCGCGGTCTCGATCGCGTTTGCCATGGCGCCGGCGGAGTTTGGCGCAAACAACGCGTCCGTATGGGAACCGAAAATTTCGGGAATGCCGCCGACATTGGCCGCGATCATCGGAATGCCGGCCGCAGCGGCTTCGATCACGACGTAAGGCATTGAATCGCCGCGCGAGGGAACGACGAGGAGTTTGCCTTTCGAAAATCCGAACCGCGCTTTGACGTGGCCAACGAAGCGCACCGCTTCGGTCAGCCCGCTGGTTTCGACCTTGGCTTTCAGGGAGCCGAGTTCTTCGCCGTCACCGCCAAGCGTCAGCGTCACCGGTCTGCCGTCGGAGCGCAGCCGCGCCACGGCGTCGATCAGAAGGTCTGCACCCTTGATGTGCCTGAATTCGCCGACGTAAGCGAGGTCAGAGGCGTCGGGCGCCTGTTCCACGGGATCGAACTCGGCTGCGGTCACGCCGTTGAAAACGCAGCGCACCAATCCCGTCGTCGGCACACCGATGGTCCGCTGGTAGGTGTCGCGGGCGAACGCGCTCTCGAACAGAAAGAGCTCGGTATTGTTCATCAGCGCACGTTCCATTCGGCTGTAGAAGGCGCCCCGCCACGTGTTGAGCGGATAGTGCAGTGAACCGCCGTGCGGGGTGTACACGCGAATGAAGCGCTTCGACCGGCCCCGCATGCGGATGAAAGCGCCGGCCTTGGCGCCATGTCCATGCACGACGTCGGGCTTCAGGTGCGAGATCAGGTACATGAAGCGCGCCCATACCAGGAAGTCGGTGGGGTGAGGCTCACGGTGGATTGCCAGGCGCCGCACGCCGAGCTTCAGCCGTGGCGCAATCTCGGCAAGTGCTGCGCTGGCGCGTTCGCCGCCGGTCAGGCTGTCGGCGATGATGCCGACATGGTGGCCGGCGTTGACCTGTCCATTGGCGAGATCGAGGATGTGGCGGAAGATTCCGCCGACGGGCGCGCGCACCGCGTGGATAATGCGAAGAGGCCGGTCTGATGTCTCGGACATGCGTCAGAACCAGCGTTCGCTGACGAGGACGGTATCGCCGGGGCTGATGGGGGTGCCGAGCGGCACGACGACGCGGTCGGCGTTATGGGTCAACGTAACGCTGTCGCGCTTGGCGCGGGGCGAAAAGCCGCCGGCAATCGCGACCGCGCTTTCGACGCTCATGTTCGGCACGTAGGGATACTGGCCGGGAGCGGCGACCTCGCCGAGGATGAAGAAGGGACGATAGGTTTCGACCTCGACCGCCACGGAAGGCTCGCGGATATAGCCGTTGCGCAGTTTGGCGGCGATCTCGGCGGCCAGTCCTGCGGGCGTTCGCCCGCGCGCGGTGACCGCGCCGATCAAGGGCATGGTGATCGCGCCGCCGGCGTCGATCGCATAGGTGTTGGTGAGACCTTCCTGGCCGAAGACCACGACGCGCAGCTTGTCGCCGGCATCGAGGTGGTAGGGCGCATCGTGGTGGGCGGAGACGGGAGCGGCGTAGGCCACAGGCATTGCGGCGGCATACGCGTTGCGTGAGGGCGTATCGTTGTCCGGCTGGCCATAGGCCATGGCATCGAGGTCGCTGCGCGGCGCCATCGCGACCTGATTGCCCGTCATGCAGCCCGCAAGCGCGAGCGCGGCCATGAGAGAGGCTATTTGGGCGCGAACGCCTCGCATTGGAGAACCCACCGTGAATTCTTGATTCCGATTAAGGGCTTTCATGGTTAACAAAACATGACCGTGGCGGACGGATGGCTCTGCGGATCGGGCCGAAACCGCGGGAATTAACCCACCGGCAACCTTAATGGAGTGTAATCACGCGGTATCCGTAGAGTCGTGGCGTCCCGCGGGGAGTGAGCGATGCGTTTAGCGTTCTGGCGTTCGGGCAAGGCTGTCGCCACGCCGGCCGACCCCGTGGTCGCGCCAGCCATCGACAGCCAGGTGGCCGCACCAGCCGGGGAACTGGATTTCGTAGCCATCGGTCAGGCGCTCTCGCGCAAGCGGAACTGGATTGTCATTCCGACCGTGCTGGCGGCCGTGCTGTCGATCACGGCGGTGAACATGATCACGCCCCGGTACAAATCCGAGGTGCGAATTCTCATCGACGGACGGGAAAACGTCTTTTTGCGTCCCAATGCGGAGCGCAACGACGATCGCAACGCGCTTGATGCGGAAGCCGTCACCAGTCAGGTGCAGTTGTTGCAGTCGCGCGATCTCGCACGCGAGGTCATCAAGAAGAACAGGCTCGCTGAACTGCCGGAATTCGATCCGGTCCTGCGAGGTTTTTCCCCGCTGAAATCGTTGCTGGCTTTGATCGGGATCGGCCGTGATCCCATCTCATTGACGCCGGAAGAGCGGGTGCTGGACTCCTATTACGATCGCTTCACGGCTTATGCGGTCGATAAATCGCGTGTCGTCGTTGTCGAATTTCAGTCGCGTGATCCCGATCTGGCGGCGCGCGTCGCCAATTCGATCGCCGACGGCTATCTGGTGCTTCAGCAGGACTCGCGGCGTGACCAGGCGAGGTCAGCAGGGCAGTGGCTCGCAGGTGAAATCGAAAGCTTGCGCAAGAAAGTGGCGGACGCCGAATCCCGCGTCGAGGATTTTCGATCCGGGTCCAGCCTGTTTGTCGGCACCAACAATACCACGCTCTCGAATCAGCAGATGGGCGAGCTGAATACGCAGTTGAATAACGCGCGTGCACTCAAGTCAGATGCGGAATCCAAAGCGCGTCTGATCCGCGAAATGCTCCAGACCGGCAAGCCGATCGAGGCCTCCGAGGTGTTGAATTCGGAACTGATCCGCAGGTTGAGCGAACAGCGGGTGACGCTGCGCGCGCAACTCGCCGAGCAATCGTCAACCTTGCTCGACAACCATCCACGGATCAAGGAGCTCAAGGCGCAGCTTGCCGACCTCGATCGGCAGATTCGCGACGAAGCCAGCAAGCTCTCGCGCTCGCTGGATAACGACGCACGAATTGCCGGCGGCAGGGTCGAGGGCCTCAGCGCCAACCTCGATCAGTTGAAGAAGCAGGCGAGCTCCGCCAACGGCCAGGATGTCCAGCTTCGGGCCCTTGAGCGCGAGGCCAAGGCGCAGCGCGATCTTCTGGAATCCTACCTGGCCAAATATCGCGAGGCGACCACGCGCGAAAACATCGAGGCCGCGCCGGCGGACGGCCGGATCATTTCCCGCGCCAGCGTGTCCAACAGCCCGGCCTATCCGAAGAAGCTGCCGATCGTGCTGATTGCGACGCTCGCAACCCTGATGCTGTCCACCGGATTGATCGTCACTGGAGAATTGCTGCGCATGACGATCCCGCGCGCGGCGGCCGCGTTTGTGTCGGTCTCGGCCCCGCTGCGCGAGCCGGTCGCGAAGGTTTTTTCCGCTCCCGCCGAACCCAGGTTTGCGGCTCAATCCGGGCCTGCTGTCGAATCCAAGCGTGCCGTTGAGTCCGTCGCAGTCCCGCTTGCGCCGGAGATCGAATCCGAATTTTCCGAAGTCGAGCAGCTTGCCGACAAGCTGCTTGCCGCGGGCGTGGCGGCGCGCAAGGTCACCGTCCTCGGCACCGCCTCGAGCGAGAGCATTACCCTGACCGCGCTAACCATTGCGCGCCTGATCGCGCCCAGCGCAAGGGTCGTTGTGGTCGATCTGGCGGCGGTTTCGCCGGCCCTTTCAGCCGTATCGGTCGATCCGAATGCGCCGGGATTGGCAGAATTGATGCAGGGCGAGGCCTCGTTCACGCAGGTCATCACCAAGGACCGGCTATCGCGGACGCATCTCGTGAGTTCGGGACGGCCTGGATCGGATCGTACAGTGTTGCAATCGCCACGGCTTGGTCTTGCGATCGACGCGCTGCTGAAGGTCTACGACCACGTCCTGCTGGATGCGGGTAGTGCCTCGGACCTGCCCGCGGAATTGCTGACGTCGCAGGCTCGCGCGGTGGTGGTGCCGGATGCCTCCATGGCTGCCGAGGCGCGGAACCTGATGTGCGATCAGCTCAAAGCGGTCGGCTTCAGTGACGTGACAATGCTGAGCAAACCGGTCTTGCCGCCGGACGCGGTTGAGCCTGCGCCGCAGGTCGTGGCGGCGTAATCTCCGCTTCGAGGCAAATGATGATGCGTCAGAACGCGCGCCGCAGTTTCTGCGCCAGGCGCAAAAGTGCTGGATTGCGCTTCACAAGACGCTTGGTGCGATTGGCGGTCGACATCGCCATCGCCGCAGCGGAGCCGCGTGGGCCGAGCGGGACGAAACAATCGAAAATAGGCTCGTCCGCCTTGCAAAACAGTTTTTTGTAACTGTCCGACCCGATTCCGAGATCGAGGGCGCGGTAGCCGTGTTCCGCGTAGTGATCGATGATGTGGCGGATCAGGATGAGCCCGGGACTGTAACGCGAAACTGCCGACACCGTGTAGGTGTTGAACATCATTGAGAAGCGGTAACCGTCAGCGACGCCGGCGAACAGCGCGATGACCTCGCTATCGTTTTCCAGGGCGTGGATCTCGATCACGCGCCCGCCACCTGCCCGCGGCGTCATGCAGGCGTCGCGAATGAAATCCTCGACGCCGGGTTCGGCAAATACATTTGGTAATTTCAGTTCGGCCATCCGCAGCGGCTTGATCCGGAAGAACGCATCGAGCAGGCGCTTGACGTCGGTGTCGCTGGCGGCCAGTTGATAACGATAACCCGGCAGCGCCTTCAGTTTGCGTTCCTTTGTCTTCAGGCGCTGGCGCATGGAATGGCTGATGCGGGCTGTCTCGGGTGCATCCGGCACCATCGTCATAACGGGACAATCGTTGGCAGACGTCTGGTGCGGCAGCAAGGCAAACGGGTTTGGCAGATCCTGCCATGTGAGAGGTTGCTGATGGAACGCCAAAACGTCGACGCTTTCGCGCTCGTGGATCGCCGCGAAGACAACGTCCAGGTCGGCGCGTGATGCGATGGCGGCAAAATCCCGATTCCATATCGCCATGTTGAAGGTGGCATGCTTGCCACCCATGAAATGCGCGCTTCGAACGCCCCAGCCTTGCTTGAGCACCAGCGGGAGCAGTAACAATGGCATGCGGTCGCGATCATAGGCGACGACGACAAGAGGCCTTAAGCTCTCGCGTGCCCCAACCTCCTGTTGCCAGGGGCGCAGGAAATCAAATCGCTGGTACGGCGTGGAAAGGTGGCGCTGATTTTCGAGACTTCGCCAGATTGTCTCAACCTGGTCAATATCGGCAAATATATCGACCGCGGCAATGCGGCCTGATTTCGACCACGCCGACGCGCCAGCGTCGCGGCTTTCGATCGCGCCAGCCATGGTCATCGCAATACCTGTCCGCAAATATCCGTGTAAGGGATTATTTAACTTTTCGCTTCAGCCGACCTTTGCAAAGAAATGTCAACAAAGGGTAATGACAATAACACCGCGGCGAGCGGAAGCTTGGCTCGCGACGAAGCTCGCGGCCTCATCTGAAACACGCGCTGAAAGACGAGACGTTGTCATCTGCTAGCGGACTTCTGACAAGCCTCAAACTGGAACTCGCTTATTTCAGCGGTGATGTGTGGTTCAAACGGCGAGGGGCGGGCGTTATCCTGCGCTTTGAGCGGATTAGGCCCCGCCATACGGGACGATTTCAGCCGCTTCTGTCCAACGAGATCACGCCTGCCTTTCTGGATCGAACGATCCGGGCTTTGAAGCGCTGGAAGTACGACATTGTTTCGATCGACGAGGTGTGCCGCAGAGCGGTCACGCTGGCCTCGCGGCGGCGGTTTGTTTGCCTGACGTTTGACGGCACGTACAAGGACGTCGCCGCCTCCGCTTACCCCGTGCTGTCGCGGCATCGCGTTCCCTTCACCGTCTATGTGCCAACCGCGTTTCCCGACGGAATCGGCGAAGCCTGGTGGCTGGCGCTCGAACGGGTGATCGCGCGCGAGCGGCGCATCAGCCTGATGGTCGGCCGCGATGAAATGCACTTCAACGTCCCGACGACGGCGGAAAAATATCAACTCTACGATTTTCTGTCGGGCTGGATGCGTTCGCTGGAGCCGGCAGACTTGACCGCCGCCATCAAGGATCTCTGCACGCGTTATGCTGTCGATCTTGCGGCGCTATCGCGGGAAGCCTCGCTCGACTGGCGCGACCTTGAGGCCTTGGCGGCGGACCCGCTGGTGACCCTTGGCGGCGCCACCGTCAACTTTCCCGTTTTATCGAATATGAAAGAGGCGGCGGCGCTGCGGGAAATGACGATGGGGAAGGCGGTCATCGAGGCTGCGCTGCGACGTGACGTCAGGCACTTTGCCTACCCTTTCGGTGACCGGAAATCCTGGCAGCGCAAGCATATGGCGATGGCGGAAGAGGCCGGCTTCGTCAGTGCCGTCTCGACCATCCCTGGCGTCATCGAACCGGCAGGGCATACGCCGCTGCTCGCGCTTCCCAGAATTACCTGGGACGGAAGACTGCGCTCGATGCGCGCCATGCGCGTGATCCTGGCCGGTGCAGCCGTTTAAGAACGGGCGCGTCGGGATCAGGTAGGGTCCGGCCGCGACATCCAGCTGACGATCGGCATCGCCGGCAGCACCCAGCCCAGGCCGGCGACGACATAGAAAATGGCTTGCCGCAGGCCGGAGTTCGCCAGCCACGGCAGCTGCGCCACCGTCATTCCCATCAGCGACCACACGGCCGCGAGCAGCAGCAAAGCGATAGTTCCAAGCAGTTTGCGGGTGCGTATTTTCATGACGTAAATGAGTGGCTTGCCTTCGAATGTACGCTTTGCGCGCCGGAAGGGGCGGACTATAAGGTGCGCATTCGTGGAGTAAAGTGCGACGCCAATGGCCATTGTTTCTGCCGCTCAAACCAAGGATTTGCGTTCGGTCCGCTGGTGGCTGGTCGCGGTTGCCGCACTGATTGCGGTGATGGTGCTGGTCGGCGGCGCTACCCGGCTGACGGAGTCCGGACTATCGATCGTGGAGTGGAAGCCGGTCACCGGTAGCTTGCCGCCGCTCGGTGAAGCGGCATGGACGCAGGCCTTTGACGCCTACAAGGCGATTCCACAATACCGTCAGATGAACGCCGGCATGTCGCTTGCCGAGTTCAAGACGATTTTCTGGTGGGAGTGGAGCCATCGGTTGCTGGGGCGGGTGATCGGCATGGCCTATTTGCTGCCGTTCCTCTGGTTCCTGTGGCGCGGCGTTGTCGGCGGCGAGTTGAAGCGGCGATTGTGGGGGATCTTCGCTCTCGGCGCGCTGCAAGGCGTCGTTGGATGGTGGATGGTCGCCTCGGGGCTTTCAGAGCGGGTCGAGGTCTCGCAATATCGTCTCGCGACCCATCTGGTGTTGGCGCTCTTGATCTTTGCAGCCATCGTCTGGACGCTGCGTCGGCTCGGCGAGAACGCGCCATCGAGCGCGCCGCCGCGGCTGAAAATCAGCGCGGTCATTCTGCTGGCGCTGACGTTCGTGCAGCTTTATCTCGGTGCGCTGGTGGCGGGGCTTCGTGCCGGCAAGATCTATAACACCTGGCCGGACATTGACGGCGGGTTTATTCCTTCGGCCGCGCGGTTGTTCTTCGACGTGCCGTGGTGGCGCAACCTGTTCGAGAATACCCTGACCGTGCAGTTCGAGCACCGGATGGTGGCCTACACGCTGTTTGCGTTGGCGGTGTGGCATGCCGTCGACGCCGTGCGCTGCCGTGCCGCGCAGCCGGTGATCGATGGCGCGCTGTGGCTTCTCGGTGTCGTGACGTTGCAGGCGACCCTTGGCGTCCTCACGCTGCTCAATCAGGCGCCGATGGACCTTGCGCTCACCCATCAGGCGGTCGCGATCATCGTGCTGACGCTGGCGGTTTTTCAGGCGGAGCGTCTGACGCGGATACGGCGCGAGCCGTTCGTGCAGGAGATCGGTCAGCCGGTCACGGCTGCCCGCTAGCAATAGCCGAGCACACCGCAGGCATAGGGCAGCTGGAATCGATAATTGATATTGGGGCCGCCGTAATACGGACCCTGATAGTCATAGGAATGGTTTGTACCGTAGTAGCCGGGAAGGGTCGCCGACCCCAGCAGGACCGGCGTACGCGGCGGAAAATGAATCTCGGGAAAAGCCTCCGACGGCGTAAAGAGAAGATCGGACTCCTCCTCGACGTAGACGGTTCGGCCGTGCCGGGGCGCTTTGCCATAAACACGAGCGCCGGAATCCGGCATGTCGGCGGCAAAGGCCGGGCTGAAAGCAAATATCGCAGCCGTCAACAATAGCATCCCGCGCAACATGGTTCCGCTCCGAATCATCGTAGCAACGATTCAAGCATCTTTGAGCGGACCGAGTGTTAACGAGATCAGAATCTCAGCCCGGCCGCAGCGCCTGATCGAGGTCAGCGATCAGGTCTTCCTTGTCTTCGATGCCGATCGACAGCCGCACCACATCGGGGGCCGCGCCCGACTTGATCTTGGCGGCGTCATCCAGCTGGCTGTGGGTGGTCGATGCCGGATGAATGACCAGCGAACGGGTGTCGCCGACATTGGCCAGATGCGAGAACAGCTTCAGCTTCGAGACCAGATTGACACCCGCGTCATAGCCGCCCTTGAGGCTGAAGGTAAAGACGGCGCCTGCGCCCTTCGGCGCATATTTGCGCGCGAGATTGTTGTATTTGTCGCCGTTCAATCCGGCATAATTGACGGCGGCCACTTCCGAATGCGGCACCAGCCATTCGGCGATTGCCTTGGCGTTCTCGCAGTGCTTTTGCATCCGCAGCGGCAAGGTTTCGATGCCAGTCAGTATCAGAAATGAGTTGAACGGCGAGATCGCTGGACCGAGATCGCGCAAGCCCAGCACGCGGCAGGCGATTGCGAAGGCGAAGTTACCGAACGTCTCCTGAATCTTGATGCCGTGATATTCCGGCCGCGGTTCGCTCAGCATCGGATATTTGTTGTCCTTCGACCAATCGAAGGTACCGGCATCGACGATGATGCCACCAATCGAGTTGCCATGGCCGCCGAGAAACTTGGTCAACGAATGCACGACGATATCGGCGCCGTGATCGATCGGACGGATCAAATAAGGCGTCGCGAGGGTATTATCGACGATCAAGGGAACGCCGGCCTTGCGTGCCACGGCCGAGATCGCCTCGATATCGGTGATCGTGCCGCCGGGATTAGCGATCGACTCGATGAAGATCGCCTTGGTGTGCGGCGTTACCGCACGCTCGAAACTTTCGATATCATCCGGATCGGCCCACACCACGTTCCATCCAAAACTCTTGAAGGCGTGGGTGAACTGGTTGATCGAGCCGCCATAGAGCTTGCGCGCCGCGATGAATTCGTCGCCGGGGTTGAGCAACATCTGGAAAACCACGACTTGCGCTGCGTGGCCGGACGCCGTTGCCAGCGCCGCGGTGCCGCCTTCCAGCGCTGCTACGCGCTCTTCCAGCACCGCCTGGGTCGGATTACCGATCCGGGTGTAGATGTTTCCAAAGGCCTGCAAGCCGAACAGCGAGGCGGCATGATCGGCGTCGTTGAACACGAATGACGTGGTCTGATAAATCGGCGTCGCCCGGGCGCCGGTGGTGGGATCGGGCTGCGCACCGGCGTGCACGGCAAGGGTGGAAAAACCCGGGATACGATCGGTCATTCTTGCTTCCTTTGTGTCGGTCTCACGATGCTACACGGGCGCAGGCCGCCGCGTTTAGATCAGAAGGCGAATATCATTCGAGACGCCGTTGCGCGTCCTCCCTTCGGAGGACCATCGCGTTAGCGGCCTCGGCCGTCAAGGCGACACGGCAAATCAGGCATTATTCGTGATGGCCGTGCTTCGTGGCACGGTGTCGCAGAAAAAATCTTTCGCATTGGCGTCAGGAAAGATCGGTTCTATTTTTTGCCGCGCGGTCGGATGCATCGGTCGTCCCGCCGCTGACACTGTTGCGGCCCAGCGAGAGCCGCATGCCTTGGGTTGGCATCGGCGCACGCTTGGAGCTCAAGGTGCGTGAATTCACGCCCATCCAGGAAATTTCCGAGGAAAGCCGTCCGTATTCGATCTTGGGGCAACGATTCATCACGACCTGAAGGCCGGCGGCTTCGGCTTTTCCTGCCGCCGCGTCGTCGCGCGCGCCAAGCTGCATCCAGATCACTTTCGGCAAGGGCGTCATTTTAAGCGCCTCATCCACCGCCGGCATGATGTGGCTGGAGTTGCGGAAGATATCGATCATGTCGACCGGGCGATCGATATCGAGTAGCGAAGCGACGAACGGCCTTCCAAGCAGGCTCTTGCCGACGTGACCGGGATTGACCGGGATCATGTCGTAGCCGCGCTGGGCGAGATATTTGAACGCGAAATAACTCGGCCGGACATTGACCGGCGAGGCACCGACCATCGCGATCGATTTCACGCCGTTGAGAATCGCACGGATATAGGTGTCGTCGTAGCTGTCGTGATTCATTCTGATCTTTCCTTGACCCTCATGATGAGGAGCGCGGAACGCGCGTCTCGAACCATGAGGCCGCAAATGGGCTCTCGTCCTTCGAGACGCCGCTGGGCGGCTCCTCAGGACGAGGGGTACACCTATTTATCCTGCCATTTCGGCTCGCGCTTCTCGATAAAAGCGCCGATCCCTTCCTCGGCGTCGCGCGCCATCATGTTCTCGGTCATCACTTCGGCTGCGTAACGATAGGCCTCGCTGAGGCTCATTTCGGCCTGACGATAGAAGGCGGCCTTGCCGATCTTGATTGTATAGGCGGATTTGAGCGCGACCTTTTGCGCCAATGCGATTGCCGCGTCGCGTTCGGCGCCGGCAGCCACGACCCGATTGACGAGGCCGATGTCGCGTGCGGTCGTGGCCGAAATGGGTTCGCCGGTCAACAGCATTTCCATCGCCTGCTTGCGTGCAACGTTGCGCGACAGCGCCACCATAGGGGTCGAGCAGAACAGACCGATATCGACGCCAGGGGTCGCAAAAGTCGCCGCTTCCGAAGCAATCGCCAGATCGCAGCTGGCGACCAGTTGGCATCCGGCGGCAGTGGCAATGCCCTGGACCGCGGCGACCACCGGCTTTGGAAGATGGACGATCGCCTGCATCATCGTACTGCATGCGGTCATGATCTCGGCGAAATAGGCCCGGCCGCGGTCGGCATCGCTACGTCGCGCCGTCAGTTCTTTCATGTCGTGGCCGGCCGAGAACGCTTTGCCGGTCGCGGCAATCACCACGGCGCGCACCTTGGCGTCGTCGTGGATCTCCCGTAGCGCGGCATCAAGCGCCGCGATCAGGCCTTCCGATAGGCTGTTTCGGGCATCCGGTCGGTTGAGCGTGAGAATGGCGACATCGCCGACCTGTTCGCGCAACAGGATCGGCGGTTGCGAAACAGGGCTACGTGCTGTTTGGCTCGTCATCGAAATATTCGCCAGCTAACAGAGTGTAATGTACGAACCTAATGTAACAAGCCGGGAGAGGCGAGGGCAGACGGGGAACATGGCCATAGCAAAAATGACGGTGACTGACTTGGAAACATTCCTCCGGAGGGAGTTTCCACAAGCTTTCAGTGCCGGCGATATCAAGATCGAGGCGGCCGATGGCGCCTCGTGCCAGCTCAGGCAGCGTTATGGCGACCAGATGCTGCGCCCGGGCGGAACGATTTCCGGCCCCACGCTGATGGCGCTTGCCGATTTCGCGATGTACGTCGTGCTGCTCTCGGCGATCGGCCCGGTAGGTCTGGCGGTCACTACCAACCTCAACATCAACTTCCTGCGCAAGGGTATCGCCGGGCAGGATGTGCTCGCCGCGGCGCGGCTGTTGAAACTCGGCAAGCGGCTGGCGGTCGGGGAAGTTAATCTGATGTCGAGCGGATCGGCTGAACCAATCGCCCATGTGACGGCGACCTATTCCATTCCTGTTGCTAAGGGAATTTAGAGGTAATATAAGACCATATTTACAAGGCATTGTTTTTGCTATAATAACTACTTCGATTTGGCGTTGACGCCGCCGCGAGACCTCTCTAGAAACCGGCGCAGTTCGGCGCGAGCGCGCGCCTTTCCTTTTTTCACGGATTACTCACATGAAAACGTTTTCGGCAAAGCCGGCCGAGGTGACGAAGAAGTGGGTGTTGATCGACGCCAAGGGTTTGGTGGTCGGACGCCTCGCTTCGCTGGTTGCCATGCGCCTTCGCGGCAAACATCTCCCGACCTACACGCCCCATGTCGATTGCGGCGATCACGTCATCATCATTAACGCGGCGCATGCCGTACTGACGGGGCGTAAGCGCGATAACAAGGTCTATTACAACCACACCGGCTTTATCGGTGGCATCAAGGAACGCACCGCCAAGTCGATCCTCGAGGGTCGCTTTCCGGAGCGTGTGGTGGAGAAGGCCATTGAGCGCATGATCCCGCGCGGGCCGCTCGGCCGGGTGCAGTTGGGTAATCTGCGCGTATATCCGGGTGCCGAGCATCCGCACGAGGCCCAGCAGCCTGAACCGCTCGACATTGCCAAGATGAATCGCAAGAACATGAGGGCCGCATAAGATGGCTGAAACTGTGCAGTCGCTCGATCAGTTGTCGCAACTCAAGCCGGCAACTCCCGAAGCGCCGAAATACGTCAAGAAGGTCGACAAGTTCGGCCGTGCCTATGCCACCGGCAAGCGCAAGGACGCGGTCGCCCGCGTCTGGATCAAGCCCGGCGCCGGCAAGGTGATCGTCAACACCCGCGAGGTCGAAGTTTACTTCGCCCGCCCGGTGCTGCGGATGATGATTCAGCAGCCGCTGATCGCCGCCGCCCGTGCCGGCCAGTATGACGTGATCTGCACCGTGACCGGCGGTGGCCTTTCGGGCCAAGCGGGTGCGGTTCGCCATGGTATTTCCAAGGCGCTCACCAATTTCGAACCGGATCTGCGTACCGTGCTGAAGAAGGGTGGTTTCCTTACCCGCGATTCACGCGTGGTCGAGCGCAAGAAGTACGGCCGCGCCAAGGCCCGCCGCTCGTTCCAGTTCTCGAAGCGCTAATTGCTTCGTTAAAATTGCCGCGAACGCGGCCCTCTCTTGAAATACAAAGCGCCTGCTTGCGGGCGCTTTTTCTTTTTGCATTTTAATAATGAGTTGACGCAGTTTTTCCTGAAAACTTGCGCATCGAGTCAAACGGATTGCCAAGGCGGCGGAGTTAGCGTGGCAAATGCGAAGGTCTCGTTCAGGCCCCGCGCATTGCAATTGTGCATCACAAACTTTTCGGTGACACCATGTCGCTCGATACTTCCACGCTCTATGCCGTCGCCGCGATGATCGCGGGGCTGCTGGGAATGATGCTGTTGTTCTTCGGACTTCAGGAGAAGATTGCCGCGCTGAAGTGGTGGGGATCGGCCTATCTGCTCGGAGCAGTCTCCGTGGCGTTGTGGACGTTCGGCAGTGCCAGGTTCGGCGATATGTTTGCGCTGGCGCTCAATGCTGTCGGGTTCTTGACCTGCGGCATGGTCTGGAATGCGTCGCGGCTGTTTCACGGCCGCAAACCGAATTATCCGGGATTGGTGCTGGGCGCCCTGGTCTGGATTGCCACCGTCATGACGCTGCCGCCGGGCGCCACCGCGCTGCGGATGACCATCGGAGCAGGTATTGTCGCGGTTTATGCGGCGCTCACGGCCGCCGAATTGTGGAGCGAGCGTCGCCGGACCTTGCGCAAACGCTGGCCCTCGGTCGCAGTCCCCCTGCTGCACGGTTTCGTGCTGATGTTGCCGATCCTGCTTGGCGATCTCCTGCATCCGCGTGATCGCGCCTTTGACGACAGCATCTGGGTCACGGTATTCGCCATTGAACTGGTGCTTTACGCCGTCGGCACCGTGTTCCTGATCTTCATGCTGGTTTCCGAGCGCGCGGTGACGGTGCACAAGAATGCCGCCTCGGTCGATCCGCTGACCGGCATGTTCAATCGCCGCGGTTTTGCGGAGGCCTGTTCGCGGGTCATCGAGCGTGAAGCTCGTGCGGGGCGCCCGGCGACGGCGCTGATCTTCGATATCGACCACTTCAAGTCGATCAATGACCGCTTCGGCCATCCCGCGGGCGACGAGATCCTCAAGCTGTTCTCTGCCGTGGTCGTAAGCAACTTGCGCATCAGCGACCTGTCTGGACGCGTCGGCGGCGAAGAATTTGCAGCCCTCCTGACATGCCCGCTCGAGGAGGGCGTGATCGTGGCCGAGCGCGTGCGCGAGGCTTTTGAGGCCTCCGGGATCGTCTGCGAGGAAGGCCCGGTCGACACCACCGTGAGCATCGGTGTGGCCGGCGGCCCGGCGGGCACCGAACTTGAGGTGCTGCTCGCCGCTGCCGACACCGCGCTCTATCAGGCCAAGCGCGGCGGCCGCAACCGTGTCGAGGCCGCGGAAGAATTGCCGCTGTCGCTGGAACACTGGCGGCGCAAGAGCGCCGGCTCCGCGCGTCCGGTCGCGGGAGTGCCGCGCCTGGCGTGAGGACAAGAGGCGGATGGTAACTCGTTATTTACCATCCGCTTTGTACCCTTGCGGACATGGAGTCGATCCGCAGCCGTAATCCTCAAGCCGCTCTCAGCTCGCTCGAAGCAGCCGCTATATCCGCGCGTGGTGGCTTTGCCTGTGTGTTCTCGACCGCAGAAGAATATGAGGCGGCGCTGATTTCCGAGCGCCGCGCCAGCGGCCGCTACAACGCCAGACTCAATCGATGGCCCGCGATCATGTTCATCGGCTGCGCCATGATGGTGGTCGGTACGGTCCTGCTCTTCAGCTGAATGCAAGGGCGGCTTTCGCGAGCGCCCCTTTTCTTTTTTGCTGGCTCGGTTACAGACAAGCCTCTTCCCAAAAAAGAGGCTTGAAAAATGGTCACCGAAATCGCCCAGATAGAAGTCAAACCCGGCACCGAAAAGGATTTTGAGGCTGGCGTCACCAAGGCCAAGCCGCTGTTCGCGCGCGCCAAGGGGTGCCGGGGCATGGAGCTCCACAAATCGGTCGAAAAGCCGACGCGCTACCGGCTGTTCGTCAAATGGGAGACGCTGGAGAACCACACCGTCGATTTCCGCGCTTCGGAAGACTTCCAGGCCTGGCGCGGGCTGGTCGGCCAATATTTTGCGAGCGCGCCCGAGGTCGAGCATACCGAAACCGTGGTGAGCTGACTTTAAGCGGGTGCTGTTTCGGGTAGGGGCTCCTCGGTCTTGAAGTGATCGATCAGGACCTTGACGATCGCCATCAGCGGCAGCGCCAGCGAAATGCCCCAGAGTCCGAACACGATGCCGAGCAGGATCTGGAACGCAAACAGCGTGGCAGGCGGAATATCCAACGCCTGCCGCTGCAGGATCGGCGTCAGGATATAGCTCTCCAGCGCGTGGACACCCAGGAACAGCCCGAAAGCGCTTGCGGTCGCGATCCATCCGGACGACAGACTGGCCAGCAAGACGATGACGCCGGCGACAATCGCGCCGACGGTCGGAATGAACGCCAGCAATCCCGCCTGAATGCCCAGAATGAACGAGCCGGGGATGCCGATCACGGCAAGCCCGAGCCACGTCACGGCGAATACGGCGGTCATGACGACGATCTGCGCAACCAGCCAGCGCTCCAGCGTGTCGCTGATCTTGTCGATGATCGCGGTCGCCCGGGCGCGGTGTTTGGCCGGCGCCAGATATAACAGGCCGTTCCGGTAGACGCTCGGCTGTGCGGCGAAGGTCAGCCCCAGAAAGATCACGATGAAGAAGTTGCCGACCGCGCTCAGCGTGCCCAGCAGAAGTTTCAAGGTCTGACTCACGATGGCGCCGCCGCTCGATGCGAGGGCGTCCGCGCCGGGGAGGTTATGCGTCGGACTCGTACTCGTGTTGGGTGCGGCGGAAGTGGATGGCCCCGACGCCGGTTTGGCCAGATCCAGATAGCTGGTGTCGATCCCGTTGCGGTCGAGGAAGGCTTTGACGTTGACCAGTTGCGACTTGATCGTGTCGCTCAGCGCGGCCGCCTGCTGGGCGATGGTGGTGCCGCCGAGGAAAATCGCGCCGGACAACAACCCGGCCGATACGAGGCAAACGATGGCGAGCCGAAGCCAATGCGGCCATCCGACGACGCGGCCGAGCAGGTGCGTCATGGCGTTGAGCGTCACGCCGAGCAGGACGCCGGCAAAGATCAGAAACAGCGTCGCCGCAAAGGCCCAGGTGAACAGCAGCAGGCTCGCGAAAGTGACGACGGCGATGCCGCCGACGGCGATGGCCCAGGCAAGATCGTTTCGAGGCTCACGGCGATCGTCCGATGACAGCGGCACGTTTTTTTCACTTCCACTCAAGTTGCAGACCCACTCTTTCGTCAAATGCGGCCAGGGATCAAGCCGGGCGGGAGGTCAGGGGGCCGATCCGCCGCCTGACAGCAGGCCAGTGTCCCGATTCCGAAGTTCGTAACATTTTACGGCGCCACGTTTCGAACTTCGGAATCGAAAGGACACTGGCAAAGCCATTGATCCCGTGTGGCTTTGGTCCAGAAGTCCGCATGGCCAGCCCGCGGCACACACGATGCGGACTTCTGAACCGCCACACGGCCGGCGAGGAATGAATCTGCCGCAGGGCAGGGCAGCCGTGGAAAATGATCCTAAATTATTGATCCGGGGCAGATGCAAGTGCATTATCATCGCTTAGAGAGGTTAGGAAATGGAAGGGGCATGAGAAGGAAGCCGGTTGTCGGTGTGATCGGGAATTCGCACCGGCTCGAAGGTCGCTTTGACGTCCAGGCGGTTGGGGAGCGAAACCTTCGCGCCATCGCCGAAGTAGCCGGTGCCTTGCCTCTGGTCTTCGCCGGCTGTCCCGAGATCACCGACGTTGCCGCCCTGCTCGACGTGGTCGACGGCATCGTGCTGACGGGCGCCCGCGCCAATGTTCATCCGACCCGCTTCAAGTCCGCACCCGACGCCAAGCACGAGCCCTATGACACCAAGCGCGACGAAGTCGCGTTGACCCTGTCGGAGGCCTGCGTCGCCCGCGGCATCCCGCTGTTCGGCATCTGCCGGGGCCTTCAGGAGATGAACGTCGCTTTCGGCGGCTCGTTGCACCCGGAGATCCGCGAATTGCCCGGCCGGATGAATCACCGGATGCCGCGGCTGGATACCGGCGAAATCCACCCCGATCCCAAGGTGATCTTCGCTGACCGCCACGAAGTCCGGCTGCTTGCCGGCGGCGCTTTTGCCAAGCTGCTCGGCTGCGACACCATCCGTGTCAACTCGCTGCACGGCCAGGGCATCCTCGATCCCGGCGAACGGGTCGTGGTGGAGGGGATCGCGGAGGACGGCACGATCGAGGCGATCCGGATTGCCGAGGCGCCGTCCTTTGCGCTCGGCGTGCAGTGGCATGCCGAATACGATCCGCAGCGCAACCCGATCAACCGCGCGCTGTTCCAGGCGTTCGGCAAGGCGCTGCTCGAGACCAAGCGCGTCGCGTAGGTTTTCCTTATCCCTGCCCCGCGGAACGCGTGGGGGGTGGCCGTCGCGAAGCGACGGTCGGGTGGGGGTAGTGAGCGTCATCGAATTTTTTCACCCCCACCCCGGCTCGCTCACGCTCGCCGACCCTCCCCGCAAGGGGGAGGGATAAGAAGCTCACGCCGCCTGGCTGATTTTCTCGACCTTCACGCCGCCGCCTTCCAGCAGCATCACCTTGTTGAGAAGCTTCACCAGCGCATAGACCGACTGGATGGCGGGGGCCGGCGTGTTGGTCAGCTTCGCCATTTCCAGGATCGAGCCGATCAGCGCCTCGGTTTCCAGCGAACGGCCGGCTTCGACGTCCTGCAACATCGAGGTCTTGTGGGCGCCGACGGCTTCTGCGCCCGCAATGCGCTTGTCGATGCTGACGCGGAAGGTGACGCCGAGTTTCTGCGCGATGTCCTGCGCCTCCTTCATCATGGTCGCGGCGAGATCGCGCGTCTCGGCGAACTGGCAGATATCGACCAGCGTCGCATGTGTCAGCGCCGAGATCGGGTTGAAGGAGAGATTGCCCCATGCCTTGAGCCAGATCTCCGAGCGGATATCCGGCAGCACCATGGATTTGAGCCCAGCCTTGATGAAGACGTCGTGCAATTCCTTCACCCGCGGCGTCTCCTTGCCGTCGAGTTCGCCGATCGGGAAACGATCGCCCTCGACGTGGTGGATGACACCCGGTGCGGTCGCCGCGGCCGCCGGATAGACCACGCAGCCGATGAGGCGGCTGGGGTCGATATGCTTGGTCAGCACGCCTGTGGGATCGAGGCTTTGCAGCCGCTGGTTATCGTACTGGCCGCCGAGCCTCTGGAAGTACCACCACGGCAGGCCGTTCTGCACCGTGAGCACGATGGTGTCGGGGCCGAGCAGGCTATCGATGTCGCGCACGACCTGTTCGAGGAAATGCGCCTTCACCGCCAGCACGACGATGTCCTGCTTGCCGGCCTCGGTCGCCTTGTTCACGGCCTTCATCTTGGCGGTCTGGACCTTGCCGTCGTGCCATTCGAGCTTGAGGCCGTTCTTCTGGATCGCAGCCAGATGCGCGCCCTGGTCGATGACGGTGACGTCGTCGCCCGCGAGCGCAAACTTGGCCGCCAGCAAGCCGCCGATGGCGCCGGCGCCGACCACGCAGATCTTCTTCGGTTTGGGCGGCGCGCCCAGCAGATACGGGCTCGGTAACACCTGGTCGAAGACATTGGAGAGGCTGCCGACGCCATCGATCACGATATCAACGACGTTATGGGCATCGCCCATGGTGCCGGCGCCGAGCGAGGTGCCGCAGGCGATGATGTCGCCGGGCATCAGGGTGACGTCCTTCGAGATCGCGGCCACCAGCCGGTGCGGCGGGAAGAACATGTCGGCGACGGGATAGTTCTGCCGCTCCTTGCCGTTCAGCACGGTCTTGACCGAAAGCTTCATCGGGTCGAGGCCGGTCGAGATCACCGGGCCGAACACGCCGAAGGTGTCAAAGCTCTTTGAGCGCGCCCATTGCTCGAACGATTTGTCCTTGCGCAGGAGATCGACGGCGGTGACGTCGTTCACGCAGGTATAGCCGAAGATATAGTCGCCGGCCTCGGCTTCGGTGATGTTGAAGCACTTCTTGCCGATGACGATGCCGAGTTCGCCTTCATAGATGATCTTGCCGGTGTAGGTCGCCGGACGCTCGATCGGCTTGTTTGCGGGGTGGTAGGCGTTCGGCGCTTTCAGGAACCAAAGCGGTTCTTTCGGCTCCTTGAAGTCGTTCTTGGCGGCGAGCTGATGGAAATTGTTCCAGAGGCAGATCATCTTCGAGGGATCGCAGGGCGTTCGAAGCTGCACATCCGAGAGTTTTCGCGCCTCGCCGGTCGGCTTTGCGCCGCCGAACATCTCGCCGGAATGCACGATGACGGTATCGCCTTCCAGTATGCCGAAGCCGTTTTTGCCGTCCTGCTCGAATCGAATCCACTTTGCCATTGATTGCCTCCCGCTGGTGTCGGTGACGTCGTTGCTGCGCGCGTCATCTCGCGGCCACCTTAATCCTGATCCCGCCCTCCGCAAATCATGCACCGCACCATTGGAGAGCGCGCACTTGTTTGTGATTGTTTCAAATGGCGAAAGGACAAACGTCGACGATCTCGCGGCGCTGACCGCCCGAGTTTTCAGGGAATTTGCCCTCATCAGTAGAGGGCGCAGGGAAAGCCGGATGCCCAGCCGCACCCGCGGGCCCGTGCGCAAAAAAAGCACACGAGGTAGTCCACCACAGGTTCGACCGGATCATCCGGCTTTCCCCGCGCGAATGGTTTTAACGGTTTCCTTCGTGCTCTCCCCGGTGACCGGCTTGTTTGCCACCGTCGCTTGCAGCTTTCGCCGCCAACTTGATGCCAGCGTCGGGGCATCGGGACCACACGACTTCGCCGTCCGCGTCGAGCTGCATTCGTCTCGTGCGTCGTCGCGTCCATCGCAGCCCGCACCAACGTTCGTGACGATCGCGAAGCGCCCCTCTTTGGAAGCGCGGGCCGGCCGAAACTAGTGGAGGTGATTTGCCCGACGGCGCAAGTGAAATCGCTTTGGCGCTGGTGCCGTGCCGATGCGGCCAATTGGCACGACGGGCAAATGAGTTCATGTCGTCGCGAGCGACAGTCGAGCGAAGAAGAAAGGCGCCGCCGCTCCCAGAAGCTCGATGCCATTTTTCCGGCAAGATAAAACCGTCGGAGATCACTCCGGCTTGATATTGTATATTGTCCGCCCGGACCACTTTGCCCCACTTCTCGGTTTCGCCTGCGATCAGCTTGCCGAATTCCGCAGGCGAACCCGGTAACACCCAATGACCCCGTAGCGGACCTCCAAACAGGTCTGTCATTGGAGCCCGACCTTGCGCCAAGCCTCCAAGTACCTCTTCATTGGGCCTGGCGTGTAGGGCACGTTCTTCTCGATCCATGCGAGCGAAATATCGGGCTGAAAGTTTCTCAGCCGTTCGAGTTCCTTCCGTGCCTCGTCGAGGCGGCCGGCCTGGGCTAGAGCAGCTACAAGCAAACGGCGGGCTCCATTGAATGTAGGCCGGAACCGCAAAACACTGAGTGCGCTATCGATAGCTTCATCATAGCTGCCGGCCATATAATGCGCCGCTGCCAGCCCGCCATGGAATATCACCTGCTGTGGATCGTGCGGGCTCATGCGAATTGCGGCTTGTGCATGAACGATCGCTTTGTCGGATTGTCCATCGAATGACAGCGCCCAACCGAGATAGCCATGAGCGGCAGCAAAGTTCGGATTGAGGTTCAAGGCTTGTTGGAAATGGGCCGTTGACTCATCAGTGTGTCGTTCGGTGAAGGCGGCAAATCCAAGCGCGACATAGGCCCACGGATCGTTGCGATCGAGTTCGGCGGCGCGGGCGGCCAGTGTCGCGGCCTCGCTCGCCTCTGCTTCGATGTATCCTAGATATCCAAGCAATAGGATTGCGAAAGCGAGCATGCTGTGGGCAGGCGCGTAGGTAGGGTAGAGTTCGGTGGCGCGCCTGAGAATGGAAATCGCGGCACCGCCGTCTGACTTGTTCAGCCGCCAGAACAGGAAACTCGCCTGCATCAACATATCCCAGGCGCGGACATCGTTTGAGGTGCGGCTCTGCGAGCGGAGGCCTTCGGCTTCCAGCAGACGAGGTTCGATGGCGGCAACAACACTGTTAGTAATCCTGTCCTGCAGGGCGAAGACGTCGTTCAAGTCGCCGTCGTAGCGATCGGCCCATATATGGTTGCCGTTGGAAGCGTCGATAAGCTGCGCAGTGATGCGGACCTTTTGTCCAGACTTTCTGACGCTACCCTCGAGGACGTAGCGCACGCCAAGCTGGCTTCCGATCTGCTTTACGTCGACCGCCTTTCCTTTGTAGACAAACGAGGAATTTCGGGCGATGACAAAGAACCAGTGCAGCTTCGAAATGCCTGTGATGATGTCCTCGGAGACACCGTCGGCGAAATACTCTTGCTCCGGATCACCGCTCATATTGGCGAAAGGCAGCACGGCGATAGACGGCTTGTCGGGAAGCGCGAGAGATTGTCTTTCGGATTGCTGCAACACACCGGACAGTTGTATCCGGTAAGCCCTCACCGCTCTGGAAATATTCTTGAGTTGCTGGTCGCCCATATCTTCGAAAACGACATCGAGATTACCGAGACCGTCTTCCTGCGCCCGCGAGGACACGCAAACCCCTCCAGGGGTCGAGAGCGCTTCAAGGCGGGCGGCGATATTGACGGCATCACCAAAGGTATCGCCGGCATCGCCGATGATATCGCCCTGGTGAACGCCGATCCGGAACTCGATTCGTTTGCTCTCGGGCACCAGCGCATTGCGTTCGGCCATGCCCTTCTGCACCTCGATCGCGCACCGCATGGCATCTACCACACTCGCAAACTCCACCAGCAGGCCGTCCCCGGTGGTCTTGACGATCCGCCCTCCGTACTCGCTGACCTTCGGGTCGACCAATTCCCTCCGGTGGCTTTTGAGTTGGGCCAGCGTCCCCTCTTCGTCGGCACCCATCAGACGCGAGTAGCCGGCCACGTCAGCCGCGAGGATGGCTGCCAGACGCCGTTCCATGCGCTCGCTAGACAAGCAAATTCTCCTTGGCACAGCACCGCACGCCGCGACGATACTGAAAAGCCGCCGCGGTGTCCCCGATTTCAGGAGCTAATCGCACCAATTTGCGAGATGGCGAGGAAGGCCAAGTCTGTACTGTTCCTGGATTAGCCGAGCGGCATGGCCGACCGCAGCACAGGCGCGGTAACTGACCTTACGACGAATACAGCCGAGCGTCTGTAGCAGGCAATGACGCGGAGGGCGGCCCATTGGCCCAAAGTGATAGTGTCGCGGCACCCGAAGTCCGCTAACATGCGACCGCAATAAATAAGAACAAAGGTTCGGGAGAGAATTATGCGCAAGGGAAGCTGGTCACGCCGGGAGATGCTCGGAGCGTCAGTTGGCTCGGTGGCCGCCACGCTTTTCGCCGAACCTCTCAAGGCGGCCGCGCCTGCAACCGCCGTCACGCCTGAACTGATCGAGGCCGCGCGCAAGGAAGGCAAGGTCTCCTATTACGCGGCCATCCAGCTCGACGTGGCCGAGCGTCTGGGAAAATTGTTCGAGGTCAAATATCCGGGCATTTCGGTGCGGGTGGAGCGTTCCGGCGCCGAACGGATTTTCCAGCGTATCGCGCAGGAGCAGGGCAGTGGGATCCACGCTGTCGACGTCGCCAACTCGACCGACGTCTCGCACTATCTCGAATGGAAGAAGAACGGTTGGCTCGCGCCTTATCTGCCAGAAGACGTGGTCAAATATTTTCCCGCCGACCAGTTCGATTCCGAAGGGATGTACGCCACCTCATGCGCCTGGCTGGAAGCGATTGGTTACAACACCAACTTGGTCAAGCCGGAGGATGCGCCGAAAAGCTACGCCGATCTGCTCGATCCGAAATGGCGGGGCAAGCTCGTGAAGGGCCATCCGAGCTATAGCGGCGCCATCCTGACGACGACGTTTGTGCTGTCGCGCGATCTCGGCTGGTCCTATCTGGAAAAGCTGGCGCAGCAAAAGGTGATGCAGGTGCAATCGGCGGGCGACCCTCCGATCAAAGTCGCGCTCGGCGAGCGCGCCGTGATGGCCGACGGCAACGATTATAACCTCATCCTGTTCAAGGATCAGGGCAAGCCGGTGGAGGTGGTGTATCCGGCGGAGGGCTCGCCGCTGATCATCGTGCCCAGCGGCGTGTTCAAGGACGCGCCGAACCCGAACGCCGCGCGGCTGTTCCAGAGCTTCTTCTTTAGCCGCGAGGCCCAGCAGATGCTGGTCGACGAATTTGCCCATCGCTCGTTCCATGCTGAGGTGAAGCCGAGGGCCGGGCAGAAGCCGATGTCGGAAGTGAAAATGCTCAAATCCGATCCGGTCGCCGTGCAGGCGGCGAGCGAAGAAATCAAGGCGCACTACGCGAAGCTATTTCGCGTTTGAGAAGTTCAGCGCAGGCCGACGGCCAGCGGACGTCAAATCGCTTTGGACTGTCGGCATGACTTTACCACTCGACGAGGTGCGTCTGTCACGATGCCCTTTTTGGGCGGTTCCTGATTTAACCAGCAGCGCAGACATAAAGCTTAATCAATAAGCCTAACCAGCGAGTTCTGTTGCGCGCTTCTCCTGTGCGACTCAGGATTTAGCATTCGGGCAGTTCCCGCTGACTCTTGAACGAGGGGAGTACTGGTGATGGTGCAGCCACCAATTGGACGAGTCTTGACTGATATGGAGCGCGAAATCGAGGCCCAGATTCGAAGCAGACCAGCGGTCCACGAGCGACGTCCTCTCACGCCGCCGAACGTGGGTTCGCCGGATATTGCGATGCCGGACTATGTCGAGCATCACGACGGAGCCACGGAGATCGGCAAGCTGTCGGCGGAAGGCGTCGTTCGCGAATACGAAGCCGCGGCAAAAGAGATCGAGTCGATGGGCGGGGAGCTGACCGAACTCGTCAGGCAATGCGAGGCGACGGCCCGCGATGCGCTGGCCGTGATTGGTGAGTTGAAAGAAACCGCAGGACGGTACCGAGAGGAGGCCAAGCGCGTCTTCTTTCAAATCGAGAACTGTTCGCAGGTGACGGCGGAGGTCCGCAAGACCTGCGCCGAACTAAAGGAAAAAATCGCCGCTGGGGCAATGACAGACACCAAAGCCAAAAAGAAGTGAGACCCGTTAGCAATCGTCGCCAGAAATTGGCCTGACGTTGCGTGGCATTGTAGGGCGTAAACCTCTTCGCAGTTCCAGATTTAATCTTTTCGACCGGCATTCAGCTTAACGAACGGGTTTTGTTGCGGAGGACGTTGCCCGCGATAAAGTCAATTCAGTCGCGTGCCTCGAGCGATGAACTCACTCGCGATCAGAGGCGGCGGCCACATGCAGCGGCCTCGCCCCCATCCACTCAATAGATTTAACGAGCGTGGTCTCGTGCTGAACGATTTTGAAGATCAATATAATTCCAGCTTCCGCCCCGCCTGGGCTCGCGTCTGGCATGTTTGGAACCTGATCATTCCGCGGCGTGCCATCGACGGCGCGATCGTCTGGGGCCGGGTCTGGCGGCGGCACGACGGCCGACGATGGATCTACAAGCCTATCGTCGATTTCGAAGAGCGATAGATATTGGCGCGGCCGGAATGTCGGGGTGTGCCGCATGTTTAGGTTCGCGCTTCCCAAAAATACTGTAAAACAGACTTTGGCAGGACGCATCACGAGCGGGGCGTTAAGCCTTGACCCGGCGCTCGCCTCGCGTGAACAATGGCGGGGTGCCGACTGCCGCTCGGGGGCTGGCATGAAACGTTTCGATATGATCGTGATGTTTGTGAGCCTTTGGCTGCTCGCCTCGATGGTGATCGACGTTCTCACCCCGAATGAATTGACGGTTTACGCCATCGGCGCTGCCATAGCCCCGGCTACCGCGATCTCGGCGCTGCTTTACTGGCTGGAAGTGCCGAGGATCGATTTTGCGGTCTGCTTCTCCGTGCTTTGGATGGTCTCCGGGATGGTGCTCGAGCTGATCTCGCCGGTGCCATTATCGCCGCTGACGATCGTTGTGACGCTGGTGCCGATGCTGGTCGTGGGGGCTGTCATTAATTACCAATGCTGGCGGCGTTCGCCGGCGCCAACCGCGCCGGATGCCGAACAGGCCAACTGACCTCGCACGCTGTTTCAGCCAGTGAACGCCGGTGCCGCAAGGCAACCGAGGGAGTCTATTCCGTCGATCGTATTCCCTGCCGCCAAGCCGATGGCGTGACGCCCATCGTCCTCTTGAACGAGCGGCTGAACGCGGCCTCGGACTCGTAGCCGATTTCAGAGGCGATGGCCGCCATGTTCAGATTCCTGCGATTCAGCATTTCTGCCGCGACCTGCATCCGCCACCGGGCGAGATAATGCATTGGCGGGATTCCAAGAAGCTGGACGAACCGCTCCGCGAAAACGCTTCGTGACGTCCCGCACTGCCGCGCAAGGCCTTCGATGGTCCAGCTGAACGATGGTCGCGAGTGGATCAGCGCCAGCGCCTTGCTCACGGAAGGATCGCGCAAACCCGCGAGCCAACCGGTCTTTTGGTCCGGCAGCGTCGCGATGTAGCGCCGCACCACTTCAATGAACATCAATTCGCTGAGCTTCGTCAGCACGCTCTCGCTACCGGCGCGTCTATCGGCCACTTCGGCGACCGCGAACTGGATGAATTGGCCAAGCCAGCCGGTGTCGTTGCGGCGCGGGTCGCCCGCCTTCAGCATCGGCGGCAGCGCTTCGAGCAACGGGTTGAATGGACGGGAGTCACACGCGAGATAGCCGCATACGAGTTTGGCGGAGGCGTGCCCGCCGCTGGCGAGATTGACATGAAACGGAAGCCGACCGGCGTCGGCCATATCGAAAAAATCCGCAGTCGGCGGCTCTGCTCGCATTCCGGCATGGCTCGACATGATATGTGGGTCGGCATTGGTGAAAACGACGACCTCGCCCGCTTCAAGCGCGATCGCATCCCCGTCGATGAGGCTGGCGTAGCACCGACCGGCGGTCACCACATGGTACGCAATCAGGTGATCGGCGCCTGGTAATACTCTCGGCAGGATCAAATTCCGTGCCGGCGAGTGGACCGACCATGGTTCTTGCGCGACGACATCGAAATAGGTCGCGCCGGTAAGTCTCACGGTCTTCAGCACGTCAGACAGCGCGTCTTCGGCCATTGGTTGTGTTCCGGGCGATCATGAATTGGCTATCTGTAATTGGCTCTGTGTAATTGGCTCTCTGTAATTTTGTCGCGGCAAGTCGCGAGCGGTTCGAAGATGTGCAAGCGCGCACCACGGAATCGGGACGACCGATCAAGCGATCGGGACGCTTGATCAAAAAAAGCGGCCTGCGCCGGCATGGATGCTCGATCAACAGCCTCGAAGCAACGAACCAAAAGCCGGAAGCCGGATCAAGAAACACGAACGCACGATCATTCCATTCAGCGCAGCGACAGGCAAGAAGAGCGCATGAATGCGTCACCGACGCGAAGCAGGAGATCGAAGAAAATGATCACGCATCGAGGCAATTGCTTTTGTGGAGCCGTGGAAATCCAGGTAGAGGGCGCGCCGGAAGCAATGGGCTACTGCCACTGCTCGTCCTGCCGCTCCTGGGCCGCCGCTCCTGTAAACGCCTTCACGCTCTGGAAGCCGCAATGCGTCCGGGTCACGAAAGGCGCGGAATTTATCGGCAAGTTCGTGAAGACCGAAGCGAGCCTGCGCCGATATTGCAAACGTTGCGGTGGTCATTTGATGACCGATCATCCGCAGCTCGGACTGGTTGACGTCTATGCGGCGACGATCCCGGCCCTGAGATTCAAACCCGCAGTACACGTCAACTACTCGGAGACGGTGTTGCCGATGATGGATGGGCTGCCGAAATTGAAGGACTTTCCGGCGGAAATGGGAGGGTCCGGCGATGTCGTTCCCGAGTAGGGCCGGCGCCCACCGGCAGCTTGTGCTGCTGGTCGCCCGGCTGATCCTGCAATGTGTGATGGCCGGCTCGATTTCGCGGACCGGCATGGACGAGTTCGAGGCGATGTGCCTTCGCGCGCCGGACACCACGAGCGGTCAGGCAATGGTCTGTGGTTACGACGAGGCGGCGTTGCCTTACGACATCGTCGGGGCGCGGCTTCGTCAATAAAAAAGGGGCGCTTCGAGGCGCCCCTTTTGGCTTTGGAGTCTTGGACAGAAAATTTCCGCCGATCTCTTACAACGAGTAGTACATCTCGAATTCGATCGGGTGCGGCGTCATTTCGAAACGCTCCACTTCGCTCATCTTCAATTCGATATAGGCGTCGATGAAGTCGTCGTCGAACACGCCACCGTTCTTGAGGAAGGCGCGGTCCTTGTCGAGGTTTTCCAGCGCCTCGCGCAAGCTTCCGCATACGGTCGGGATCGCCTTCAACTCTTCCTTCGGAAGATCGTAGAGGTCCTTGTCCATCGCCGGACCCGGATCGATCTTGTTCTTGATACCGTCGAGGCCGGCCATCAGCATCGCGGCGAAGCCGAGATAGGGATTGGCCATCGGATCGGGGAAGCGCACTTCGACGCGCTTGGCCTTCGGGTTCGATGTGTAGGGGATGCGGCAGGACGCCGAACGGTTGCGCGCGGAGTAGGCGAGCAGCACCGGGGCTTCATAACCCGGCACCAGACGCTTGTAGGAGTTGGTGGAGGGGTTGGTGAAGGCGTTGATGGCCTTGGCGTGCTTGATGATGCCGCCGATGTAATTCAGGCACGTCTCCGAGAGGTCGGCATATTTGTTGCCGGCGAAAACGGGCTTGCCTTCTTTCCAGATCGACTGGTGGCAGTGCATGCCCGAACCGTTGTCGCCATAGACCGGCTTAGGCATGAAGGTAGCCGTCTTGCCGTAGATATGCGCGACCTGATGGATGCAATATTTGTAGATCTGCATCTGGTCGGCCATCAGCGTCATCGTATCGAACTTCATGCCGAGTTCGTGCTGCGCGGACGCCACTTCGTGGTGATGCTTTTCCACCTTGACGCCCATCTTGGCCATGGCGCCGAGCATTTCGGAGCGCATGTCCTGCACCGAGTCCTGCGGCGGGACGGGGAAGTAGCCCGCCTTGGTGCGGATGCGGTGGCCGAGGTTGCCGCCCTCATATTCGGTGTCGGAGTTGATCGGCAATTCGGAGGAGTCGAGCTTGAAGCCGGTGTTGTAGGGCGTGGTCTGGAAGCGGACGTCGTCGAACACGAAGAATTCGGCTTCGGGGCCGAAGAACACGGTGTCGCCCACGCCCATCGACTTGACCATGGCCTCGGCCTTTTTGGCCATGCCGCGGGGGTCGCGGTTATAGGGCTCGCCGGTGGTCGGCTCCAGCACGTCGCAGGTGATGACCATGGTGGTCTCGGCGAAGAACGGATCGATCGTCGCGGTGACGGGATCGGGCATCAGGCACATGTCGGATTCATTGATCGCCTTCCAGCCCGCGATCGACGAGCCGTCGAACATGGTGCCCTCGGCGAAAATATCGTCATCGATCATGGTGACGTCGAAGGTGACGTGCTGCCACTTCCCGCGCGGATCGGTAAAGCGCAGATCAACGTATTTGACGTCGTTGTCCTTGATCGACTTGAGGACGTCCTTGGCGGTCTTCATGAATCCCCCTTTTGGTGACTGTCTTGGTTTGGGGCCGCAGACGGCGCCCGGCTCATGGTCAATACAATCGGGGGATGCCCAAGACAATATCGGAAGTCAAACAACAAACGCCACTCCTGGCGGAATTAACCCGCCAGCAGTCCGATCACCCATCAAATCTGCGCGTTATTAGATCGCGTCGAGCCCGGATTCGCCAGTCCGGATGCGGATGGCCTCCTCGATATTGGACACGAAGATCTTGCCGTCGCCGATCCGCCCCGTCTGCGCCGCGCGGCGGATGGCGTCGATCGCGCGCTCGACCAGTTCATCGGAAATGACGATCTCGATCTTCACCTTGGGCAGGAAGTCCACGATGTATTCGGCGCCACGGTAGAGCTCGGCATGGCCCTTTTGGCGCCCGAAACCCTTGGCTTCGGTGACGGTAATGCCTTGAAGTCCGACTTCCTGCAGCGCTTCTTTAACCTCGTCCAGCTTGAACGGCTTGATGATGGCTTCGATTTTCTTCACAGGTTGCCTCCCGGCACTTTATAGGGTCTCAAGACGTTCAGGTTTGTTGTCGCGATAGCGCGAAATGGTTGGGTCCGCGGGCTTGCGAGGTCTGAGGTTGGCTTTCCCAGCTCATTGATCCGGAACTTGCTTCCTCGAAAGCAGGGTCTATGCCAAATTGTTAAGACGCCCGATTTTGGAATACTATCAACCTTTTAACGGGCACTGGAAGACCATCGGCGAGAATCGACCAATCATAGTGCAGCACTGCAATTAGGCAAATAGGTCAAAAGGTGTGCGACCGTCCGGGGTTGGGCATTTGACGATGCGAAAAGTGCCTGAGAAACGGGCGTTTTTGTCAGGGGATTGGGCATGGAAGTTCTGACGACCGCGGAGATGGAGCGTGCCGACCGGCTCGCGATCGCGGCCGGCACGCCGGGCTTTTCCCTGATGCTGAGCGCGGGCCAAGCGGTCGCTGCCGCGGCGATGGACCTCGTTGCGGAAGGACCGATCCTGGTGATCGCCGGTCCCGGCAATAACGGCGGCGATGGCTTTGTCGCCGCCGCCGAACTCGCCGCTCGCGACCGGGACGTTTCCGTCATCCTGTTATGCGAGCGGGAGAGCCTGCAGGGCGACGCGGCGTCCGCCGCGCGCGGCTGGAAATATCCGGTGTTGCCGTTCAACCCCCAGGCCATCGGCAGACCAGCGCTGATCATCGATGCGCTGTTTGGGGCTGGCCTCGATCGGCCGGTCAAGGGCGAGCCGTTCGACATGATTGAAGCAATCAACGCCGACGGCGCGCCGGTTCTCGCCATCGATCTGCCGAGCGGCGTCAACGGCACCACCGGTGCCGTCATGGGGACTGCGGTGCGAGCCGTTGAAACCGTCACTTTCTTCCGCCGCAAGCCCGCGCATCTGTTGCTGCCTGGACGGCTACATTGCGGCCGCGTGCGTGTCGCCGACATCGGCATCGATGCGAGTGTGCTTATCGAGATCGCGCCCAAGACATCAGAGAATATTCCATCGTCCTGGAGCGGCGCGTTTCCGGTGCCGACGATGGAGGGGCATAAATACAGCCGCGGCCATGTCGTCGTGGTCTCCGGCGGGATCGCCGCAACCGGCGCGGCGCGGCTTTCCGCGCGAGGTGCGTTACGGGCCGGCGCGGGACTGGCGACGCTGGCCTCGCCGCGTGAAGCGCTGGCGGTCAATGCCTCGGCTCTGACGGCGGTCATGGTTCGGCCCATCGACACCGTCGTCGAGTTCGCCGAACTGCTCAACGAAAAACGCCTCAACACTTATGTGATCGGGCCGGGCGCCGGCGTCGGCGAACGCACGCAGGATTTTGTGCTGACGGCGCTGTCGGCGAAACGTTCGGTGGTGCTGGATGCGGATGCGCTGACGAGCTTTGCAGGCAATCCCGAGCGGTTGTTCGAGGCGATCAAGCGCATACCGGACGCCCAGGTGGTCCTGACCCCGCATGACGGCGAGTTTCCGCGGCTGTTCAGCGACATCAGCAACAAGCATCCGCTGCGCTCCAAACTCGAACGGGTGAGGGCGGCAGCCGAGCGCTCCGGCGCGGTGGTGCTGCTGAAAGGGCCGGACACGACGGTGGCCTCGCCCGATGGACGCGCGACGATATCAGCCAATGCGCCGCCGTGGCTTGCGACTGCCGGCGCCGGCGACGTGCTGTCGGGCATGATTGCGGGGTTGTTGGCGCAGGGCGTGCCGGCGTTCGAAGCCGCTTCCATCGCGGTCTGGATGCATGGCGAGGCGGCGCAGGAGGCGGGGCCCGGACTGATCGCGGAGGATTTGCCTGAGACTCTTCCTGCGGTGACGCGCCGTCTCTACGACGAACTCGGTGTTGAATACTAATCGACGCTGTACCAGCGCAGGCGCCGCGGCGCTTTCCAATTCGCTTCGACGGCCTCCAGCAGAAAGCGCCCGGCAAATTCCGCGGCGAAAGCGATGCGCTGGGTTTGGCCGGCATCGATCGCGATCGTGTCGAGCCAGAACGGCTTCCAGCCGTCGTCGAGCCGGTCGAGATGCCTGAAGTGATGACCGTGCAGGTGAAAGATGGATGTCATTTGCGCGCGGTTGATCAGCGATAGCACCACCGCGCGCCCGGCCTTGACGCGGAAGGCAGGCGGCGTTGTCGCCTTGAACGTGTCCGGCGTCAGCCAATCTTTTGCGTCCCCACCGATCGGCAGATCGGCCCGCAGCGCGCTCTTCAGATCAAGCCGCGCGGGCAGGCCATTCGACGGTAGCGCAGGCGCGGCGGGCAGATTTGCGGTTCGGATCGGCGCTTGGTCTGACGTGACCAACCGGGCGATCGGCCGCGCCGCTTCGCCGTCATGCATCAGGATCGGCGTGCTGCCCGCCTCTGGCGGCACATCGATGAAGACGTCCGCCCGTCCGCCCGGCGCCAGCGCAAACGCGCCGCCGCGCGCCAGAAACGGCTCCGCCGGCTGACCGTCGAGCGCCATCACCGTGACGTCATGGTGTTCGATTTTCAACGCGATCACCTGACGCTGAAGGCCGTTGATGACGCGAAGCCTGAGGCGCTCGCGGCCGCGCACTTTGATTTCGCGCGTTCGTTGTCCGTTGACGGTGTAGACCGCAACTGTCCCCTCGGGATCAAGGCCGGGGGCGATCGCGCTGCCGTCCGGCTTCAGCCGCCAGCCCTCGATCAGGAATGTCTCGTCGCGATCGACCTGGACCGGTTCGCTCTCGCCGACGATCAGCGGCAGGGCACGCGTGGCTCGCGCGGCGCCGTCGCCGGGCAAAGAAAAATCGCACAGATACGTTCCGGCGTGGCGCAACGGGAGTTGCAACGTGTCAGTGGCCGAGGGCGCGAGCGCCGCACGTGCGAGCAATGGCTCGACCGCTGCGGCGCCATCGACGCCACGCCAGTTGAGAAGTGCCGGCACGGGAAGATCGTTGGCTAGAGTGATATCGGGACGATCACCGCGCTTGAAAACAAGAGGTTGATCGCCAAGCGACCAGATCGGCGTGGCCGGCTGACCCTCTCGCAATTCGAGGGCGTCCGCTTTGCACCGCAGCGTCAGGCGAGACGCCTGATCGGCATGGGCGGCCTTGTCCGGCTGCAGGAAAGTGCTGGCGGCCAGTCCCGCCATCACCGCACGGCGGTTGGGTCGAAAAATATGATCTGACATGGTCGTTGATGCGGACCACTTTCCGCACGATATGTCCAGACAGGCTGCCTCGATCGTCGGAAGCTGATAATTGCTGCGAACCGAAGGCTCATGGTATAAGCCGCCGCCCGCGACACGGCGGCCAAATTCGATGCTTCTCTTGCGGGCGTGGCGGAATTGGTAGACGCGCTGGATTTAGGTTCCAGTGACGAAAGTTGTGGGGGTTCGAGTCCCTCCGCCCGCACCAACGTTCATCGCTCCGGACATCCGATGACGTCCAGCTCTACGCGCCCCGAGCCTGAGCGCGGGGCCTCGCGAATTTCTCCCTGTGAAATAATCCCGGCTACCGAAGGATGGCCTTGCATAACGGTGCAACTTGCGGCTGGAAAATTTCCGCCAACCATCGGGTTCTGCTTGAGAAACCGGCTTTGCTTAAGAAATGCGAAAGCATGCCACGACATACTGTTTCGATTTTTAGACGACCCTGATTCTGAATGATGGATTTTGAGAATGCCCCCGACGACTGGCTTTTCGCTTGGAATTCGCGGCCGCATCCTTACCCTGTTTGGCCTCTGCACCGCCGTCCTGCTCGCGGCCGCCGCCTACGGCTTCTGGCAATACGCGACGAGCGTTCAGCTATTTGACCGGGATGTCCGGGCGAGCCAGGCCAACGCCATCGAAGTCTTGACGGTCGAAACCAGCTTCAAGAAGCAGGTCCAGGAGTGGAAGGACACTCTGCTGCGCGGCAAGAAGCCGGACGCCCTCGACAAGCACTGGGGCGCGTTCCAGCAACGCGAGAACGACGTTCGCGCCACGACTGAGCGGATGCGTTCCAGCGTCACCGACGCGGAAGCTTCGCAACTGATCGGCCAATTCATCGCGGCCCACCAGCAGATGGGCGAGGCCTACCGGCGCGGGCTTCAGGCTTTCAGGGATCACGGCTTTGACTCTGCCGTCGGCGATGCGGCCGTGGCCGGTATCGATCGGGCGCCAACCGAACTTCTGGGCAAAGCGAAAGCACGCTTTATCGCTATCGCCGATCAGGATGCGAGGCTCGCTTCCGAAGGTGCACAGCGGACCGGCTGGATGGTCACCTGGCTATTGGCCTTCTCGGCTCTCGCCGGTGCCGTGATTTTCATGGTTGCGGTGAACCGGACCATCTCGCGGCCCTTGATGGGCGTCGTAGGCAGTATCGGCGAACTGGCGGAAGGCAACACCGCCACGAACGTGCCGGGCCAAGAACGAAGCGACGAAATCGGAAAAGTGGCTTCCGCCATCCAGATCTTCAAGGAGAAGATGATCCAGGCCGAGCACATCAAGGCCGATCAGGCCACGGTCGAACTGCGGGCGGCCGAGCAGCGCAAGTCGGATATGCTGAAGCTCGCCGACGATTTCGAAAATGTGGTCGGCCAGATCGTCGAAGCGGTCTCGTCGGCCTCAAAGGAACTCGAGGCCTCGGCAGGTTCGCTCGCCAGCACCGCCGAACGCGCGCAGGAACTCAGTACGACGGTCTCCGCATCGTCGGAAGAAGCCTCCAGCAATGTTCAGTCGGTCTCTGCCGCAACGGAAGAGTTGTCGTCCTCGGTCAACGAAATCGGCCGGCAAATTAATGAGACCGCGCGGATTGCGAGTGAAGCCGTCGCCGAGGCGCAGGCCACGACCGAGCATGTCAGTGGGCTTTCAAAGGCCGCCGGCCGCATCGGCGACGTCGTTGAGCTGATCAACACCATTGCAGGCCAGACCAATCTCCTGGCGCTGAACGCCACCATCGAGGCGGCCCGCGCCGGCGAAGCGGGCCGGGGGTTTGCGGTCGTCGCCTCCGAGGTCAAGGCGCTAGCCGAACAGACCTCGAAAGCGACCGGCGAAATCGGCCAACAGATCGCCGACATTCAGGCCGCAACCAAACAGTCGGCCGATGCGATCGGTCAGATCAGCACCACCATTGAGCGGCTGTCTGAGATTTCGGCGACGATCGCGGCGGCGGTCGAGCAGCAGGGGGCGGCCACGCAGGAAATCTCGCGCAACGTGCAGCAGGCGGCATCGGGCACCCAGCGGGTGTCGGCGAGCATCGTTGACGTTCAGCGCGGTGCCAACGAAACCGGGTCGGCCTCCTCACAGGTGCTGTCGTCGGCACGTGCGCTCACCAGCGAGAGTCACCGGCTGAAGTCGGAAATGGCCCGGTTCCTCGGAACCGTCAGGTCCGCCTAACCATCGTTCTGGCTATCGTCGTCGCTCGTTGCCATATCGTGGCTGAAGCCTATTTAGAGGCCCGGCCCCCTCCGGGAACTGTTGATCTCGCGCCGCCGTTGAGTTACGAGCGGCAGCCCATTGCCTGTGAGCCGCCGGTCGCTTGGGAGCGCTGATACCCTCGAGAGCCGGGCCGCCAAAATGAGGCAGGAATTTCAAAGGGTTCTGCAGAATACCGAAATCGCCAGCGCAAGGCACGACGCCATGCGCTATCAGATACAAAGCCGTCCGGCGTTTGGCCGGATCTATCGAGAAGAAGATTGAAGCCATGCAGGTAACGGAAACGGTCGCCGAGGGATTAAAGCACGAGTTTCAGATCAGCGTTCCCGCGGCTGATCTCGATGCCAAGGCCGATGCGCGTCTGGTGGAATTGAAAGACAAGGTCCGCCTGAACGGTTTCCGTCCAGGCAAGGTGCCGGTCAGCCATCTCAAGAAGGTCTACGGCCGCTCTGTGATGGCGGAGACCATCGACCAGACCATTCGCGACACCAATTCGCAGCTCTTCACCGATCGTGGCTTCCGCCTCGCCACCGAGCCCAAGGTGACGATGCCGACGGAAGAGAAAGAGGTCGAGGAATTGCTCTCGGGCAAATCCGATCTCACCTACACCGTCGCGATCGAGGTTGTGCCACCGATTCCGCTGGCTGACTTCAAGAGCTTCAAGGTCGAGAAGCCGGTCGCCGAAGTCACCGACGTCGAAGTCGAGGATGCCGTCAAGCGCATCGCCGATCAGAACAAGACCTTTGCGGCCAAGGGTGACGGCGCCAAAGCCGAAAACGGCGACCGCGTCACCGTTTCGTTCAAGGGGACGATCGACGGCGTGGCGTTCGAGGGCGGCTCCGCCGAGAACATCCCGGTGACCATCGGCTCCAACACCTTCATTCCCGGCTTTGAAGAGCAACTGGTCGGCATTGCCACCGGCGAAACGCGTGTCCTGAAGGTCACCTTCCCCGCGAGCTACGGCAATGCGGAACTCGCCGGCAAGCCGGCCGAGTTCGAAACCTCCGCGTCCCTGATCGAGGCGCCGCAGGAAGCCGTTATCGACGATGAGTTTGCCAAGACGCTTGGCCTGGAATCGCTCGACAAGCTCAAGGACGCGGCGCGCGAGCGGATCGCGGCCGAATTTGCCGGCGCCACGCGCCAGCGCGTCAAGCGCATCCTGCTCGATCGTCTCGACGAAACCCACCGCTTCGAGGCGCCGCCGTCACTGGTCGATCAGGAGTTCGAGTTGATGTGGAACTCGATCAAGTCGGAGATGGACGCCGGCGGCAAGACCTTTGCCGATGAAGACACCACCGAGGAAGCGGCGAAAGAGGAATACCGCAAGATCGCCGATCGGCGTGTTCGGCTTGGCCTGGTGCTCTCCGAAATCGGCGAGAAGAACAAGATCACGGTCACCGACGATGAAGTCGGTCGCGCGGTGATCGAGCGGGCCCGTCAGATGCCCGGCCGTGAAAAGGAAGTCTGGGATTTCTATCGCAACAACGCCAATGCGTTGGCCCAGCTTCGTGCGCCAATCTATGAAGACAAGGTCGTCGACTTCATCCTGGAGCTTGCCAACGTCACCGAAAAGAAGGTTTCGCGTGAAGAGCTTTACAAGGATGATGAGGCGGAGAAGAGCGCCGCTTAAGCGCTTGTAAGTCCAGCGTTAAGGTTGAGACGCGAAAGCGCCTCGGCCTCACGGCTGGCGGCTTTGCGAGGCCGCCAGAATCAGCTTCAAGTGCCTGAGCCGACCTTGAGTCTCTGCCCGGTCTTGTGGCCGGGTTAATCGGTCTTGCGGCCGGAAAACCCAAGCCTATCTTCAACTTGTCCTTTCACCTCGTCCTGCATCACGGAATGCTCATCCTGTCTTTGCGATTTCAGTTTTTATCGCCCTCTGACGGATGTTCATCCCTGCCAACCTTTGGGTGACTAATGCGCGATCCCGTTGAAACCTACATGAACCTCGTGCCGATGGTGGTCGAGCAGACCAACCGTGGCGAACGAGCTTACGACATTTTCTCGCGCCTCCTCAAAGAACGCATCATCTTCGTCACCGGCCCGGTCGAGGACGGCATGGCCACGCTGACCGTTGCGCAGCTTCTGTTTCTCGAAGCCGAGAATCCGAAGAAGGAAATCTCGATGTACATCAACTCGCCCGGCGGCGTGGTGACCTCGGGACTTGCGATTTACGACACCATGCAATTCATACGCCCGCCGGTATCGACGCTGTGCACGGGGCAGGCGGCTTCGATGGGTTCGCTGTTGCTGGCCGCCGGTGAAAAAGACATGCGCTTTTCGCTGCCGAATTCACGCATCATGGTGCATCAGCCCTCCGGCGGTTTCCAGGGCCAGGCCACCGATATCATGCTTCACGCTCAGGAAATCCTGAACCTGAAGAAGCGGCTCAATGAGATCTACGTCAAGCACACCGGGCAGACCTATAAGGCCATCGAGGACGCGTTGGAGCGTGACAAGTTCCTCACCGCGGACGATGCCAAGGCGTTCGGCCTGGTCGACAAGGTGATCGACAAACGGGCCGAAGAGCCGGCACCCGCCAAGACGAGCTGAACGAGACCAGTTGAACAAGGCAACTTGATTGAACCTCGCTCGTTCTAGCCTTAACTGATGTTAACGGTTGCTTGCGCAGAAGGTCCCGAAGCGGTCCCTTCTGGCCGATTAGGGACGAAAGTTCCGCTTTCGTCCCGGCTTTTTGGCGTGGCAATCGCGCAACGTTTCGCCGATTTCGACTGATAATTCGCTGATGAAAGCGCAAATCACGGTATTGTCACGGATATCCAGTGACCGGCCAATTAGCGAATTCTTGATAGTCGGGTGCGAGCATGGTTGGCTAGGTCGCACAGGGTATGCTTGCATGGGATTCGACTGATCGCGATTCTCGCGAACAATCTGGGAATAGGGTCTTTTTTGGTACGAATTTTGCTCTATTTACAAACTCTTTGGACTTTTCAGAAGTCGGGGCCGGTAACTGCCGGGAATGGGGCGGGCGTGCTGGATCGAACTGCGGACGGAGACAAGAATGAGTAAGGTTGGCGCCAGCGACTCCAAGAATACGCTGTATTGCTCGTTCTGCGGCAAGAGCCAGCACGAAGTTCGCAAGCTGATCGCGGGCCCGACCGTCTTCATCTGCGACGAATGCGTCGAGCTCTGCATGGACATCATCCGCGAGGAAAACAAATCCTCGCTCGTGAAGTCGCGCGACGGGATTCCGACGCCGAAGGAAATCTGCAAGGTCCTGGACGACTATGTGATCGGCCAGAGCCACGCCAAGAAGGTGCTCTCGGTCGCCGTCCACAATCACTACAAGCGGCTCAATCATCAGACCAAGCACAACGATGTCGAACTCGCGAAGTCGAACATCCTGCTGATCGGCCCGACCGGTTCGGGCAAGACGCTGCTGGCGCAGACGCTGGCGCGCATCCTCGACGTGCCCTTCACCATGGCCGACGCCACCACGCTGACCGAAGCCGGTTACGTCGGTGAGGACGTCGAGAACATCATTCTGAAGCTGCTGCAGTCGGCCGACTACAATGTCGAGCGCGCCCAGCGCGGCATCGTCTACATCGACGAAATCGACAAGATCAGCCGCAAGTCCGACAATCCCTCGATCACCCGCGACGTCTCGGGCGAGGGCGTGCAGCAGGCGCTGCTCAAGATCATGGAAGGCACGGTGGCTTCGGTTCCCCCGCAAGGCGGCCGCAAGCATCCGCAGCAGGAGTTCCTGCAGGTCGACACCACCAACATCCTGTTCATCTGCGGCGGTGCGTTCTCCGGGCTTGAGAAGATCATCTCCGCGCGTGGCCGGTCGACCTCGATCGGCTTTGCCGCACAGGTCTTGGCGCCGGAAGACCGCCGCACCGGCGAGATCTTCCGCCATGTCGAGCCGGAAGACCTTCTGAAGTACGGCCTGATTCCGGAATTCGTCGGCCGCTTGCCGGTCGTTGCGACACTGGAAGACCTCGACGAGGCTTCGCTGAAGAAGATCCTCACCGACCCGAAGAACGCGCTGGTGAAGCAGTATCAGCGCTTGTTCGAGATGGAGAATATCGAACTGACCTTCGCCGACGAGGCGCTGGGTGCGGTCGCCCGCAAGGCGATCGAACGCAAGACCGGCGCACGGGGACTACGCTCGATCCTCGAAAGCATCCTGCTCGAGACCATGTTCGACCTTCCCGGTCTGGAAGGTGTCGAAGAGGTCGTGATCTCGCGCGAAGTTGTGGAAGGAACGGCGCGTCCGCTCTACATCTACGCCGACCGTTCTGACCGGGCGGTAGAGAGCAGCGCAAGCGCCTAAAGCTCCACAGGCGCTTGTAGTTGGCCTGTTTTTGATGTGGCCGCTGGGCCTTTCTGCGGCCGTTTCGACTCAAGTCGAAAGCCGTGTTTATCCCTGTGTGGCAGGCGTTTTCCGCGACTTGACACCCCCCTAGTCGATAGCCACCTAATGTCATTGGCGGCGTGAAATCAGTTTCAAGATTCGCGTCCTCCAACAAGCCGGAAGAGGCGGCTTCATCGGCCTCATCCTTTCGGCGTATCTGGCACCTTGTGGCCGTTGCGCGTGTTGCGGATGGCGAGCAAGGGGGCACAACAAAAGGAAAAGGCCATGACCACCCCAAAACCCCGGCCATCAATCGTTCACGGCGAAAGCCACGCCTACCCGGTGCTGCCGCTGCGCGACATCGTCGTCTTCCCGCACATGATCGTGCCGCTGTTCGTCGGCCGCGAGAAGTCGATCCGCGCCCTTGAAGAGGTGATGAAGAACGATGCGCTGATCATGCTGGCGACGCAGAAGAACGCGTCCGACGATGATCCGGCCCCGGATTCGATCTACGAAACCGGTACTCTTGCCAGCGTCCTGCAGCTTCTGAAATTGCCCGACGGCACCGTCAAGGTGCTGGTGGAAGGGCTCGAACGCGCGCGTGTCGAGAAATATACCGAGCGGAGCGAATATTACGAAGCGACCGCGGTCGCGCTCGCCGATACCGATGCGACTTCCGTCGAAGCCGAGGCGCTTGCGCGTTCGGTCGTGTCGGATTTCGAGAGCTATGTGAAGCTCAACAAAAAGATTTCCGCCGAAGTCGTTGGCGTCGTGCAGGCGATCACGGATTTCGCCAAGCTCGGCGATACCGTGGCTTCGCATCTGGCCGTCAAGATCGCCGACCGTCAGGCGATCCTGGAGACGCTGTCGGTCACCGCGCGCCTTGAGAAGGTGCTCGGGTTGATGGAGAGCGAGATTTCCGTACTCCAGGTCGAGAAGCGCATCCGCTCGCGCGTCAAGCGCCAGATGGAGAAGACCCAGCGCGAATATTATCTCAACGAGCAGATGAAGGCGATTCAGAAGGAACTCGGCGATGACGAGGGCCGGGACGAGCTCGCCGATCTCGAAGAGAAGATCAACAAGACCAAGCTCTCCAAGGAAGCGCGAGAGAAGGCCCAGCACGAACTGAAGAAGCTGCGCCAGATGTCGCCGATGTCTGCGGAAGCAACCGTCGTGCGCAACTATCTCGACTGGCTGCTCTCGATCCCGTGGAACAAGAAGTCCAAGGTCAAGAAGGACCTGGTAGCTGCCCAGGAAGTGCTGGACAGCGATCACTACGGTCTTGAGAAGGTCAAGGACCGCATCGTCGAGTATCTCGCCGTGCAGTCGCGCGCCAACAAGCTGACCGGCCCGATTCTGTGCCTGGTCGGCCCTCCCGGCGTCGGCAAGACCTCGCTCGGCAAGTCGATCGCCAAGGCCACGGGACGCGAATTCGTCCGCGTGTCGCTCGGCGGCGTGCGCGACGAGGCCGAAATCCGCGGCCACCGGAGGACCTATATCGGCTCGATGCCGGGCAAGATCATCCAGTCGATGCGGAAGGCTAAGACCTCGAACCCGCTGTTCCTGCTGGACGAGATCGACAAGATGGGCGCCGATTTCCGCGGCGATCCGTCGTCGGCTTTGCTCGAGGTTCTCGACCCCGAGCAGAACTCGACCTTCAACGACCACTATCTGGAGGTCGATTACGACCTCTCTAACGTGATGTTCATCACGACCGCGAATACGCTCAATATTCCCGGCCCGCTGATGGACCGCATGGAGATCATCCGGATCGCCGGCTACACCGAGAACGAGAAGGTCGAGATCGCGCGCAAGCACCTGATCCCGAACGCGATCTCCAAGCACGGTCTGGATACCAAGGAATGGTCGATCGACGACGACGCGTTGCTTCTGATGATCCGCCGTTACACCCGCGAAGCGGGCGTTCGGAACCTGGAGCGTGAGCTTTCGACACTCGCCCGCAAGGCGGTGAAGGAGCTGATGATCTCGAAGAAGAAGTCGGTCAAGGTCACAGAGAAGACACTCGAGGATTTCCTCGGCGTGCCGAAGTACCGTTACGGCGAGATCGAGACCGACGACCAGATTGGCATCGTGACGGGCCTGGCCTGGACCGATGTCGGCGGCGAGTTGCTCACGATCGAAGGCGTGATGATGCCTGGCAAGGGCAAGATGACGGTTACGGGCAATCTGCGCGACGTGATGAAGGAGTCGATTTCGGCGGCGGCGTCTTTCGTCCGCTCGCGGGCTGTCGGCTTCGGCATCGAGCCGCCGCTGTTCGACCGGCGCGACATCCACGTCCACGTTCCAGAGGGGGCAACCCCGAAGGATGGACCGTCGGCGGGTGTGGCGATGGCAACGGCCATCATCTCGGTGATGACCGGCATCCCGGTTCGGCATGAGGTCGCCATGACAGGCGAGATCACGCTGCGGGGCAGAGTGCTTCCGATCGGCGGCTTGAAGGAGAAGCTGTTGGCGGCCGCGCGCGGCGGCATCAAGACGGTGCTGATCCCGGAAGACAACGCCAAGGATCTCACGGAGATTTCCGATGCGATCAAGGGCGGGATGAACATCATTCCGGTGGCCCGGCTCGACGAGGTCGTCGCCAAGGCGCTGGTGCGGACCCCCGTGCCGATCGTCTGGGAAGAGGACTCCGCCAAGGTGCCGGTGACGCCTGATGCCGGCGACGAGGCCCCCGGTGGCCTGACGGCTCACTGACCCGGTGTCTTGAATATGATTAAACGGCGCCTTCGGGCGCCGTTTTTTTGCACGCTATCCAAAGAGGGACGACCGTATCGGACCTTGCGTCGAAGGGGCCGGCAGCGCTAAACAGCGCTTTATGGGCGGCTAGCTCAGCTGGTTAGAGCATCTCGTTTACACCGAGAGGGTCTGCGGTTCGAATCCGTAGCCGCCCACCATTTCAAGACTGCACCTGTCACTTCACGAGCCGGCTCAGCATCCGCTGAGCGAGCCTCCGACCATGTCGGTCAGATTGGCTGAGCCTCCGTCCGAAGTCGGAACCGAAGGCGGGCAGATCGTGCTTGACGCGTGGCTTGCGGCCGCAGCGGTTGAGGTCGCCGCCTGCGTCGAGCTGCTGGGTGTCTCGCCCGATAGCTGCAAAGGCACTTGGGAGGTGTTTGACGGCGACGCGCTGATGCCTGAAGCGCCGTTGCTGGTCGCCGCGCTGCTCCCCGTCGATCCCGTTGAGACCGATGATCCCGTCGGCAGGGATGACGTTGGTACGCTGAGCGGATCGGAGTTAACGCCGGTCCCGCCGCTCGCGGTCGGGTCGCTCGCCGTCTGAGCCTGGGCAGTCGTTACAGCCGCCGTGACACCGAAAACCATGGTGGCGATCAAAAGAAGATACCGCATCGCGCCTTTCTCTCCTGCATTCACTTCCCCCGCCGCGATGCAAGACAACGCGCGAGGCGCCAAAAAGGAAAATGAAGTTTAGGAAAGGTGCGGTGCGGGAACCGCGATTTTTGTTTCGTAATTTTGCCGGGAACACGAGGCGTATCTGTTGATTAGAACCGCGCCGATATTCCCGTGTAGACCTGGGCCTTCGGCGCCGCGCTGTTGAGGCCGAGATTGAGGCCGACATCAAGAATGATGTGCTGGCTCAGACGGAAATTCATGCCGAAGTCGAGGGTGTAGACCGGCGCCGTGCCCGGATCGGTTCCAACCGATGAGAAGAGCTCCACCATGGCATTGATGCCTTCGGTTCCCGGCACCCCATGGCTGACGCTGACGAGATTGACGAAGTTGGCAAAGCGATTGTTGCTGGTAGCGCTTTTCAGATCGTCGACTTCGGTCATCAGCGTGACGATGAAATCGCCGGGCCGCAGTGCCAGCGGCGCGATCACGCCGCCTTCAACCGCGCCGTTGCTGATCAGCGGCGTCGACGACGGCAGTTTGACGTAAGGGATCAGCGCGAAACCCACGGGCCCGCTGTCGTTGCCGAGCAGGTTGATCTTGGTCCGCAGGAAGACATCGCCAAAGCCGGTGCTGTTCTGAAAATTCGGCACGGAGCCGCCGTCGAACATTTGCGTATATTGCAAGCCGTTGAACTGGACCTCGACGTCCATCCAGTTGGTCACACCCAGCTTGAACGTCGGATCAAGCGCCTGATAGTTGCGCGTCGTCACGCCGAGATATTTGGAGTAGGTAAAGTTGATCAGATCGGTTTCGATCTCGAAATGGCCGGCGTCGACCGTTCGGACTGAAAATCCCTTGGTCGGCCTGTCCGGCGCAAACTTCCGCAGCAGGTCGTCGGGGACAGGATCGAAAAGCGTGTAGCCGCTTTTGTCCTGATCGTCCGCCTTGGCCAAGCCGGGGATCAAGATGGTCAGCGCCGCCAGTGCCACAAGCCGGACGATCATGTCTTCAACGAACCTTCCAACTTGTCCGCTACGCGTGAGCCAAGCAACTCCCCTGGAGGTGCAAACACGGTGCCAGCCCGGACGTCACGACTGGATATCATTCAATCCGCTTTGCCGACGTCGGTGCGTTAAATATTTTGTCATTGTGTCGCGACTGTAGCGCGCGAGAATATGAGTAGCTGCGCCGCAGGCTATTTTCATGCTATTATTATAGGAGTTTCAGTTCATATGGCGACCACGGTCAGTTTCAAAGAAGAGTTCTAAAAACATGGACGCACCCGCAGGGCACGATCAAAACGCCGATCAAATTGCGTACTGGAACGGCGCCGGCGGCCAGCGCTGGGCGGATCGCCAGCCGGTGCAGGACATCCTGCTTCAGCCGGTCGCCGACCTCGTGATCGACCGCGCCAGGATCAGGGCCGGCGAGCGGGTGCTCGATGTTGGCTGCGGCAGCGGGTCCACCAGCTTCGCTTTCGCGCGCGCCGTGGGGCCAAGCGGGCATGTCATGGGCATCGACATCTCGGCTCCGATGCTGGCGCGGGCGCGGGAAGTGACGCCCACAGGCGCGCCCGTTGAATTCGTTCTGGCGGACGCGACCATCCATTCGTTCGCGCCGGAGAGTTTCGATCTGCTCGCCTCGCGGTTCGGCGTGATGTTCTTTGCCGATCCCGCACTGTCCTTTGCCAATATGCGGCGTGCGATGCGCCGATCGGGCCGGCTCGCCTTTGCCTGCTGGCGTGAGCCGCGTCAGAATCCTTTCTTCATGACGCCGCTCCAGGCTGTGTATCAGCACGTTCCGAAAATGCCGCAGGTGGGACCTGAAGATCCCGGCCCGTTCTCGTTTGCGTCGGAAGCGCGCGTCCAGCGCGTCCTCGGTGCCGCGGGTTTTTCGAATGTCGCCATGGAGCCTTGCGATCTGGCGCTCGACGTTGCGGTTGGGGGTGGGCTGGACGCGGCGGTCAAGAGTGCGCTGGAAATCGGACCGTCCGCCCGCGCGCTGGCCGACCAGCCGCAGGACGTCATCGCCGCCGCGGCCCAATCGGTCCGCGAAGCGCTCGCGCCTTTCGTGAAGGGACAAACGGTGCCGCTCAATGCCGCGATCTGGATCGTGACGGCTAAAGTGTAAGCGAGAGACTTAAGCCCGCTCTTCCCAGATCATCGCGAGATGAACGATGGTCTGCACGGCTTTTTCCATGTCCTGCCGGCTGACCCATTCAAGCCGCGAGTGGAAGGCATGTTCGCCCGCGAAGATATTGGGGCAGGGCAGTCCCATGAACGACAGCCGTGAGCCGTCGGTGCCGCCGCGGATCGACGTCTTCACCGGATTAAGGCCCGCGCGCCGGGTCGCCTCGACCGCGTAGTCGACGATCTCCGGATGACGATCGATCACCTGCTTCATGTTGCGGTATTGCTGCTTGATTTCGATGCGGGTGGTCGAGCGCGGATAGTCGGCCATCACCTCTTTGACGATGTTCTCCAGTAGCCGCTCCTTCTCGCGCAAACCTTCTTCGGTGAAGTCGCGCACGATGAGGCCGAGCGTGGCCGCCTCCAACGTCCCGGACAGGCCAATGGGGTGCAAAAAGCCCTCCCGGCCCTCGGTGGTTTCGGGCGAGCAGGTCTTTTTCGGCAGGCGCTCGACGATGGCGGCGGCGATCTTGATCGCGTGCTCCATCTTGCCCTTGGCAAAGCCGGGATGGGTGGAAACGCCCTCGATGGTGACGATGGCCGCGTCCGCTGAGAAGGTTTCATCTTCGATCTGGCCGGCGCTTTCACCATCGATCGTATAGGCGAAATTGGCGCCGAGTTTCTTCAGGTCGGCCTTGTCGACACCGCGTCCGATTTCCTCGTCCGGCGTGAACAGGATCTTGATGGTGCCGTGTTTGATCTGCGGGTTCTTGGTGAGGAAATGCGCCGCGTCCATGATTTCCGCGAGGCCGGCTTTGTTGTCGGCGCCGAGCAAGGTGGTGCCATCGGTCGTGATGACGTCGTGACCGATCTGGGTGGCGAGCGCCGGGTGCTCGGCGAAGCGGATGATTTGCGAGGGATCTGCCGGCAGGACGATGTCGCCGCCCTGGTAGTTGCGGACGACTTGCGGTCTGACGTTGGCGCCGGAGCAATCGGGTGAGGTGTCCATATGCGAGCAGAAGCAAATCACCGGCACCCGTTTGTCGGTATTCGCCGGTATGGTCGCGTAGACGTAACCGTTGTCGTCGAGATGGGCGTCGGAAAGGCCGATTTCGCGCAGCTCGGCGGCGAGCAGCCGGCCCAGATCCTTCTGCTTGTCGGTCGACGGGCAGGTCGGTGACGCCGGATCGGACTGGGTGTCGATCACCACATAGCGCAGGAAGCGCTCGGTCACGGTGTGGGTGAAGTTTAAGGGTACGCTCGCTGTCATGGGGGCAGCCGAGTAACAGAAAAAGCCGCGTCAGGGTAGCGTAGGGCAACGTCTCTTCGGGTGGCCCTCGTTCACTTCATCGGAATGACGTTATTTGGTCGAAAAACCAGTAGGTTAGGCCAGCCTCTATCAGACGGCTTCCTTCAATTCCTTGGCGGCGCGGAAAGCGACCTTCTTGCTCGCCTTGATCTCAATGGCCTCGCCGGTAGCCGGGTTGCGGCCCATGCGGGCAGCACGCTTGCGGACCTGGAGGATGCCGAGGCCGACGATGCGGATACGCTCGCCCTTCTTCAGGTGCGTGGTGATCATCGTGACCAGGTCGGTCAGGATGGTTTCCGCCTGCTTCTTGGAGAGTTCCTGCTCCTCGGCGATCGCCGCAGCGAGGTGCTTGAGGGTGATCGTGGTCGGAGTCGCAGCCTTCGTCGCCATCTTTGGCCCTCCTCGTTGTTGATCCCTTAAGAAACCAAGACGTAGCAGGCCTTAAATGATTCGTGTCTTGGCTGACTACGCCGATTTGCCGGAAAATAAGCCATTTTTTGCATCGAGATCGCAAAAGAGGCTGCAAGACAAGGGGATTCGGAACAACCTTGACTAAAGAGGGGCGCGCCTTTAATCCCTGCTCTCGTTGCGGACCAGTCCCCTTGAGGATTGCGGCATCCGCGGGAGTAGCTCAGTTGGTTAGAGCGCCGCCCTGTCACGGCGGAGGCCGCGGGTTCGAGTCCCGTCTCTCGCGCCATTATTTCAATGGTATAGATGTCGCCCTTCGTCCGCCCTCTGTCCCAGATTTTTGGAATCCGATCACCCCGGCTTCGTCGTAGCGACGTGTGACGGCAATGTTCATCGGGTAACTACCAGATGATCCAAGGCGCGCTCGCCGTGGACGGCACGAAGCCCGTCGGAGACGAGGTCACACCTTCATTGCCGGGATAGGGGGACAGACCGTGTTCGCCTGGGCTGAACCGTGAGACGCAACGCCACCTCGCGTGAGCCATCAAAGACTTCCAGCAAATGGTTGCAACTCAAGCAACGAAACTCGCCGCTCTCGCCCCGTCTCGACAGTAATTCGATCCGTTGATAACCGGCGTGGCACTTGGCGCAGATGACGTCGGACTTTCGCATGCTCGAAAACGTAGCAGCTTTCGCGCATTGCCCGCAGCCCACAAATTGTTCACAGGCCTGTTAAAATAATTGACTACGATAATGCCTTGGGAATCTGCTGGATTTGGGGCGCAGGCTTGGAGTTATCCACATGCTGCCAACCGCTTGGACTCTGACGAATATCGAAGCCGCTCTCTTTTTGGCGGTCGTGCTGGGTGTAGCCGGCGCCGGGACTTGGGCGTCTGTCGTCGGCTGACGCGTCAGAGCAACAACCATGACACCGCGGTCGCGAGCACTACGATCGCTATGTCTCGCGGACCAAGATGCGGCTCTATCCGAACAGGCGCCGGCTCAAGTTGACCACGAACCCGCCGGGGACACCGATAAGGGCGCCTACTAGGCCGTAACCCACGGCGGGCCAAACACCACCGCTCAGAGCTCCCAAGAAGAAACACAGGACCAGCATGCCGATCATGGTCTGGTCGTTACGTCTTCGATCCGGTGAAACCGCTGGTCCACGTCGGACACGAAAATGGCCGGGCGTGAGGACGCCCGGCCAGTAATTGGAGGAATCGGGGGAGGACAGCGGCCCAGCGCCCCATGCCGGGAAGCGTGACGCCGGGCCGTGTCCAGCCCCGCAAAAGCTATGCAAGCGGCGAGCCACAAGGACACGGCCGGCCAGGCTGAAGGGGGGTAGGCCGGCCGCGCCGGGCCGCGGCGATGTGGGCGCCAGTGCGACCCAAAAACCAAACCGGCGACGGCGAGCGGGTTCCTAAAAAACATTCGGGACGGGCGGGCCTGTTTTGGGGGCTGTCCGTGGCGACAAGCTCGCTACCAGCTTGCCCGAGACTTGGTTTGGTTTTTTATTAGGATGGGAAAGATCATGCTTCTTAAGCTTGTTGTAAGTTTGACTGCGGGCTTCGTGGCGGCAACGAGCTTGCCAGTCGATGCTCTTGCGCAAAATGCTCAGGAGGCTCCGCCGTCTTCCGAACTGATCCCGGAAATCCAGCGGCGATTGTTCGACCTGAATTATGCGGCGTGGCCCGACGGAAATTGGGATGACAGAACCAAGGCCGCTATTAAAAGCTGGCATGAGACTACAAATCGACCTGTGTAGAGTGTGATGTCAGGCGACGACATGGCGTATCTGCGCACGGCAATTCCTTCAAAGAGCTGGGGCGGCGTAGTCTACGATTCCAAGGGCCGCTATCGCTTGTTTGTAAACGGTGCAACCCGACGGGAGGTGGTCGATAAGGAACTCAGCTACTGCCAGAATAATCTCGAACCGAAGCAATGCCGATTGGATCTGATCCTGCAAACCACAATGGCCGGGAACTGCGCCGGAATTTCCCATGCAGACTGGAACGACGAAAAAGGAGGTCATTCGAGCAGTTCGACCGCGCGCCGGCCCGATATCAAAACCGCTTCCGATGACGCGATCAACGTCTGCGCCAAGGTAGCCCCTCGGGATAGTTGCAAGCTTCTTGCGGCAGTTTGCACGGACGGCTCGTCCCAGACTGGAGCACTTGAACGCAAGCCGTAGGAATGCCGTGGGCGACGGCGGCGATGGCGCAAAGAGAATTAGCGGCGCCTCTTGCTGGACGATGTGGTTCCACCCTGTCACGGCGGAGGCCGCGGGTTTAAGTCCCGTCTCTCGCGCCATCCTTATTGATGGCACAGTTTTCACCCTGACACAGGCCGTTTCACCGCGCACATCATCGTCAGCCCGGGCTAGGTTGCAGCTTTGGCCGCCCAAAAAAGCAAAAGGGCCGCTTGGGGGAGCGGCCCTTCCACATCCTCGTTTGGGGGGAACGAGGTCCTCGGGGGGACGAGGTTAGCGAATGACTAAGGTGTCCGAACTGGTCAGCACCACCGGTTTGCCCGCCTTGATGACACGGGCGGACTGGCTGTAATCGGCGTTGGTGCGCGCGGAAATGGCGACACCCGCAACCGCAATTCCGGCCACAAGCGCCATCACCACGATCTTCACGTGGGTCGCGCGGTCTGCGGAATGAATTGAGTGGTTCATGGAAGCCTCCGAGGCGTCTTTGGGCGCCGTCTGTTGGTTCCCTTTGTACCCTTGGTTTGTTTCCGCCCGGTTTCGTCGGCTCCGCAAAACGGTTTCGTCGCTGCCCCAAACGGTTTTGAGACCGGCGGCCCGATATCGCCGGTCGGAGAGTTTTGGGCCGCGAAATTTGGAAGGCAGGCTGAGCCTGAGGGGTGGTTTTCCAGGCGTTGTAGGACCGGGCAGGGCGTCAAGATAGCTTGTCTTGCGCCCCTTGGTGCGCTGCGCTAAGCCTCGGAACAATTCTAATCTGACGAATCTGCGGACCCCTCCAATAACCGCAGGAAAAGGTCCCTACTGATGACCGGAATCTTGCAAAATTACCTTCCACTGGTTGTCTTTATCGCCGTGGCTGGCCTGATCGGTCTGGTGCTCCTGATCGCGCCGTTCCTGGTCGCCTTCCAACAGCCCGATCCGGAAAAGCTGTCGGCCTATGAGTGCGGCTTCAATGCTTTCGACGACGCCCGCATGAAGTTCGACGTCCGCTTCTACCTGGTCGCCATCCTCTTCATCATCTTCGATCTGGAAGTCGCCTTCCTGTTTCCCTGGGCCGTGGCGTTCGGAAAACTGGGCGCGACCGGGTTCTGGTCGATGTTTGTGTTTCTGGCCGTTCTGACGGTCGGCTTTGCCTATGAATGGAAGAAAGGCGCACTCGAATGGGATTGAGCCCAGCTCCCACCAGGCCAGGGTTCGCACCGGCGGTCGCCCCCGCCGCGACCGGCATCCTTGATCCCGCCACCGGCAGGCCGGTGGGTGCGAACGATCCGTATTTCCTCGAAGTCAACCACGAGCTTTCCGACAAGGGCTTCTTCGTCGCCGCCGCCGACGACCTCGTTACCTGGGCGCGCACCGGCTCGTTGATGTGGATGACTTTTGGTCTCGCCTGTTGCGCGGTCGAGATGATGCAGGTGTCGATGCCGCGCTATGACGTCGAGCGCTTCGGCTTTGCGCCGCGCGCCTCGCCGCGGCAATCCGACGTGATGATCGTGGCGGGCACACTGACCAACAAGATGGCGCCGGCGCTGCGCAAGGTTTACGACCAGATGCCGGAGCCGCGCTACGTGATCTCGATGGGATCGTGCGCCAATGGCGGCGGCTACTATCACTATTCCTACTCGGTGGTGCGCGGCTGCGACCGCATCGTACCCATCGACGTATACGTGCCCGGTTGTCCGCCCACGGCGGAAGCGCTGCTTTACGGCATCCTGCTGCTGCAGAAGAAAATCCGGCGCACCGGAACCATCGAACGTTAGGGTTTTAGCTCATGGACGACGGCAGGCTTGACGCTCTGGGGCAGACGATCGTTGGCGCGTTGGCCGGTGCGGCGACGGGCCATTCGGTGGCGTTCAATCAGTTGACGGTGGATGTGGATATCGCGCGCATCGTCGATGTCGTCCGTTATTTGCGAGACGATCCCGCCTGCCGCTTCGTCAACCTGACCGATGTGACTGCAGTCGACTATCCCGGCCGCGAGAAGCGGTTCGACGTGGTCTATCATTTGTTGTCGCCGACGCTGAATGCGCGCATCCGCCTGCGCGGTGAAGCCGACGAGACCACGCAGGTGCCGTCGATCATCGATGTGTTTCCCGGCGCCGACTGGTTTGAGCGGGAGACCTACGATCTCTATGGCGTGATCTTCGTCGGCCATCCGGACATGCGGCGGCTGTTGACCGATTACGGTTTTGACGGCCACCCCTTGCGCAAGGACTTCCCGCTCACCGGCTTCGTCGAGGTCCGCTACGACGACCAGGAGAAGCGGGTGCTGTACGAGCCGGTCCGGCTCAATCAGGAATTCCGGAAATTCGACTTCATGTCACCCTGGGAAGGCGCCGACTATCCGCTGCCGGGTGACGAGAAAGCGAAGGCGGAGCCGAAGCCATGAACGAACAAAGCCCAGCCTTACGCAACTTCACGATTAACTTTGGCCCGCAGCATCCGGCCGCGCACGGCGTGCTGCGTCTGGTGCTGGAGCTTGATGGCGAGGTTGTCGCCCGCGTCGATCCCCATATCGGTCTGCTTCATCGCGGCACCGAGAAGCTGATCGAGCACAAGACCTACCTTCAGGCGATCCCGTATTTCGACCGGCTCGATTACGTCGCGCCGATGAATCAGGAGCACGCGTTTTGCCTGGCGGCGGAAAAGCTGCTCGGCATCGAGGTGCCGCGCCGCGGCCAGCTGATCCGGGTGCTCTATTGCGAGATTGGGCGCATCCTCTCGCATCTTCTCAACGTCACCACGCAAGCGATGGACGTCGGCGCGCTCACTCCGCCACTGTGGGGCTTTGAAGAGCGCGAGAAGCTGATGGTGTTTTACGAGCGCGCCTCGGGCTCGCGCATGCATGCTGCCTACTTCCGAATCGGCGGTGTGCATCAGGACCTGCCGCCCAAGCTGGTCGACGATATCGAGGCATGGTGCGATCCGTTTTTGACCGTCGTCGACGATCTCGAAACGCTGCTGACGGGCAATCGGATCTTCAAGCAGCGCAACGTCGATATCGGCGTGGTCTCGCTGAAGCAGGCCTGGGAGTGGGGCTTCTCCGGCGTGATGGTGCGCGGCTCGGGCGCGGCCTGGGATCTGCGCAAGGCCCAGCCCTACGAATGCTACGCCGAAATGGATTTCGACATTCCAATCGGCAAGAACGGCGACTGCTACGACCGCTACTGCATCCGCATGGAAGAGATGCGCCAGTCGGTGCGGATCATGAAGCAGTGCATCGCCAAGCTGCGTGCGCCCGAAGGGCAGGGGCCCGTCGCCATTCTGGACCACAAGATTTTCCCGCCGCGCCGCGGCGAGATGAAGCGTTCGATGGAAGCGCTGATCCATCACTTCAAGCTCTACACCGAAGGTTTCCACGTGCCGGCCGGTGAGGTCTATGCCGCGGTAGAAGCGCCCAAAGGCGAGTTCGGCGTCTATCTCGTCGCCGACGGCAGCAACAAGCCTTACAAGTGCAAGATCCGTGCGCCCGGCTTTGCGCATTTGCAGGCGATGGATTTCATCTGCCGGGGCCATCTGCTCGCCGACGTCTCGGCCATCCTCGGCTCGCTCGACATCGTGTTCGGAGAGGTCGATCGGTGATCGCACTGCCGCCCATACAGTTCGACCGCGCTTCGGGGGTCCTGGAGGGGGCTAACCTCTGGGAGCGGACGGCTGCGCTGGCGCTGACGACGGGATCGAAAATATCGTCACACTTCTCGCACCGCGGCTACATCGGTTGCGCCAATCTGCTGCGCAAGGCGCTGCCCGAGCGCAACATCGCGATCAAGCTCAACGAGGATGCGACGTTCGAATTTCCCTACGGCGATGGCTACTGGAGCAAGCTGCTCGACCGCTCGTATAGCTACGAAGACGAGCTGGAATTTCTGTTCCGCCATTCCGCCGACATCGACTACACGTTGCTCGATTGTGGGGCCAATTACGGCTACTGGTCGGTGCTGGTGACGAGCAAGCCGTTCGGCTCGCACAAGGCGATTGCGATCGAGCCGTCGTCGGACAATTTCGCCAAGCTGGCCAATAATGCGAGCGTGAACGGCAATCGTTTCGAGGTCATGAAGTGCGCCATCGGCGCCACGAAGGGGACCGCCCAGCTCTCCGGCACCAAGCACGAGAAGTTCAGTATCGCAGGAAGCCCAGGAAGTGGCTTTGAGACCGTGCCGGTGATTGCACTCGATGATCTCCTGGATCAGGGCAAGATTTCGCCCGGCGGCAAGTACCTCATCAAGCTCGATGTCGAGGGGGTCGAGATCGACGCCATCAAGGGCGGCGCACAACTCCTGCAGTGCGACAGCGTGATCATGTGCGAAGAACACGGCAATGACCCCGACCACACGGTGTCGCGCTACATCCTCGAACAGACCCCGCTCAACCTCATCGTCTACGATCCCCGTTCCAATCGTCTTGAGACCGTGAGCGAGCTTTCGATCCTCGATCGCATCAAGGTTTCATCCCACATCGGTTATAACGTTTTCGGCACGTCAAGCGCGTTCTGGCAGGAGCGGATCGTTGCCCTGAACGCCAACGCCGCGCGCCGCATGCAATGAGAGACTGATCACGATGTCCGTTCGCCGCCTTGCGCCCAAGGAACTTCAGCCCGCGAGTTTCGAGTTCACCCCGGAAAATCTGGCGTGGGCGAAAACGCAGATCGCCCAATATCCGGAAGGCCGCCAGGCGTCGGCTGCGATCGCGATCCTGTGGCGCGTCCAGGAGCAGCACGAAGGCTGGGTGTCGGAAGCGGCGATCCGTGCCGTCGCGGACTTGCTTGATATGCCTTACATCCGCATGCTCGAAATCGCGACCTTCTACACCATGTTCCAGCTCCAGCCGGTGGGCAAGAAGGCGCATGTTCAGGTGTGCGGCACGACGCCGTGCCGGCTGCGCGGCGCCGCCGATCTCATCGAGGTGTGTCAGAGCCGGATCCATCACGACCCCTTTCATTTGTCGAAGGACGGCAATTTCAGCTGGGAAGAGGTCGAATGCCTCGGCGCCTGCGTGAACGCGCCGATGGTCCTGATCTGGAAGGACACCTACGAGGATTTGACCAAGGAAAGCTTTGGCAAGGTGCTCGACGGCTTTGCGTCCGGCAAAGCGCCGAAGCCGGGCCCGCAGATCGACCGTCAATTCTCCGCGCCGGTGGGTGGGCCAACCACGCTGAAGGAAGTGACCTGATGCTCGAGGACAAGGACCGCATCTTCAAAAACCTCTACGGCCTGCACGATTGGGGCCTGGAGGGTGCGCGCCGCCGCGGCGCCTGGGATGGAACCAAGGGGATCATCGACAAGGGACGCGACTGGATCATCAACGAGATGAAGGCGTCGGGCCTGCGCGGCCGTGGCGGCGCCGGATTCCCGACCGGGATGAAGTGGTCCTTCATGCCGAAGGAGTCGAAGGACGGGCGCCCGAGCTATCTCGTCGTGAATGCCGACGAGTCCGAGCCCGGCACCTGCAAGGACCGCGAGATCATGCGGCACGATCCGCATTTGCTCGTCGAAGGCTGCCTGATCGCAAGCTTCGCGATGGGCGCGCATGCCTGCTACATCTACGTGCGCGGCGAGTTCATCCGCGAGCGCGAGCATTTGCAGGCCGCGGTCGATCAGGCCTATGAGGCCAAGCTGATCGGCAAGGACAACATCAATGGCTGGCCGTTCGACCTCTACGTGGCCCACGGCGCCGGCGCCTATATCTGCGGCGAAGAAACCGCGCTTCTGGAAAGCCTAGAGGGCAAAAAGGGCCAGCCGCGGCTAAAGCCGCCGTTCCCGGCCAATGTCGGCCTTTACGGTTGCCCGACCACGGTCAACAACGTCGAGTCGATTGCGGTCGCTCCCGACATCCTGCGGCGCGGCGCGGCCTGGTTCGCCGCCATCGGCCGGCCCAACAATGTCGGCACCAAGTTGTTTTGTATTTCCGGTCACGTCGAACGCCCCTGCAACGTCGAAGAAGCGATGGGCATTCCGTTCCGCGAATTGATCGAAAAGCATTGCGGCGGCATTCGCGGCGGCTGGGACAATCTCAAGGCGGTGATCCCCGGCGGTTCCTCGGTGCGGATGGTGCCGGCCGAGCAGATCATCGATACACCGATGGATTTCGACAGCCTCGGCAAGCTGCGCTCGGGCCTCGGCACCGCGGCCGTCATCGTGATGGACAAGTCGACGGATCTGATCCGCGCCATTGCCCGTATCTCCTATTTCTACAAGCACGAGAGCTGCGGCCAGTGCACGCCCTGCCGTGAGGGCACGGGCTGGATGTGGCGGGTGCTGACCCGCATGGCCGAAGGCCGCGCCCACAAGCGCGAGATCGACATGCTTTTGGAAGTGACCAAGCAGATCGAGGGCCACACCATTTGTGCGCTTGGCGACGCGGCGGCCTGGCCGATCCAGGGCCTGATCGCGCATTTCCGTCACGAGATTGAAGAGCGGATCAGTGAATATTCGCACAAAGCCGATCTCGACGATCAGGGCATTCTCGACCCCGCGCATATGGTCGCGGCGGAGTAGGATTGATGTCGCAACCCGCCGCATTCTGGCAGAAATACGGGACGCTCGCGCAGATGGCGCAGGCGAGCGTGGCGCTGCTCGGCTTTGTGGCCATTCTGTTCCAGATCAACGAAATCCGCTCCAACAATCGCGCCACCAGCGCGCGCCAGGCGTTTCTCGGCTACACCGATCTGGCATTCCGGAATCCGAAATTCTCCGGGCCCGATTACGAAGCGATCAAGAAGGACGGCCACGACCAGCAGGTCCAGTACGAAAGCTTCGTTTCCTATTTTCTTTATGCCTGCGAAGAAGCCTTCGGCGCCTTTGCCGACCGGCGCGAGTGGCTCGCTTCCTGCGACTATGACCTGAAGCCGCATTTGCCGTTTCTCTGCGAGAAAAACCAGGCCGAGCCCGGCTATCTCGCAACCTACTCAACCGTCACCCAGGATTGGGTGAAGACCTCCTTGAAAACCGCCAGCGTCGCGCCGCCGGACTGCAAGCTGGGAAAGACTTGAGACAACGATGACCAAACTCATTGTCGATGGCAAAGAAATCGATGTTCCCGCTGAATACACGCTGTTGCAGGCGTGCGAGGCGGCGGGCGCGGAAATCCCGCGGTTTTGCTACCACGAGCGGCTTTCGATCGCCGGCAATTGCCGGATGTGCCTGGTTGAAGTGAAGGGCGGCCCGAAGCCGGTCGCAAGCTGTGCCTGGGGCGTGCGCGATTGCCGTCCCGGCCCCAAAGGCGAGCCGCCGGAAATTTCCACCCGCTCGCCGATGGTGAAGAAGGCGCGCGAAGGCGTGATGGAATTCCTGCTGATCAACCATCCCCTGGATTGCCCGATTTGCGACCAGGGTGGCGAATGCGACCTGCAGGACCAGGCGATGGGCTACGGCGTCGACACCTCGCGTTTCGCCGAGAACAAGCGCGCGGTCGAAGATAAATATCTCGGCGCGCTGGTGAAGACCTCGATGAACCGCTGCATCCAGTGCACGCGCTGTGTGCGGTTTTCCGCCGAAGTCTGCGGCGCGCCAGAAATGGGCGCGACCGGGCGCGGGGAGGACATGGAGATCACGACCTATCTCGAGAGCGCGCTGACCTCGGAGTTGCAGGGCAATCTCGTCGATATCTGCCCCGTGGGCGCGCTGACCTCGAAACCTTACGCGTTCGCCGCCCGCCCGTGGGAACTGGGCAAAACCCAATCCGTCGACGTGATGGACGGCGTCGGCTCGGCGATCCGCGTCGATACCCGCGGCCGCGAGGTAATGCGGATCCTGCCGCGCGTCAACGAGGCGGTGAACGAGGAATGGATTTCCGACAAGACCCGCCACATCGTCGATGGCCTGCGCACCCAGCGGCTCGATCGTCCCTACATCCGTGAAAACGGCCAGCTTCGCGCGGCCTCTTGGCAGCAGGCTTTTGCGGCCATCGCCGCCAAGATTTCGCGGACCGACGGCAAGCGGATCGGTGCCATCGCCGGCGATCTCGCCGCGGTGGACGAGATGTTCGCGCTGAAGGAGCTGCTGGCGAAATTCGGCTCGGCCAATCTGGCAGTGCAGGGCGGCGACGCGTTTGACCCGAAGGCGGGACGGGCGTCCTACATTTTCAATCCGACGATATCGGGCATCGATCAGGCGGATGCGCTTTTGATCGTGGGCTCGAATCCGCGCAAGGAAGCCGCCGTTCTCAACGCGCGTATCCGCAAGCGCTGGCGCACCGGCCACCTCAAGGTTGGCGTGATCGGCGCGCGGCCCGATCTGACCTATGATTATGACTATATCGGCGCGGGGACGGACTCGCTCGGCGATCTCGCCGCGGGCAAGCATTCCTTTGCCGACGTCCTGAAGAACGCTGAGAAGCCGATCGTGCTGGTGGGCACCGATGCGTTCACGCGGCACGACGGCGCCGCGGTGCTGGCGCGGGCCGCGAAGCTCGCGCTCGACGTCGGCGCGGTCAAGGACGGCTGGAACGGGTTTGCGGTCTTGCAGGACACCGCTTCGCGTGTCGGCGCGCTCGATATCGGCTTTGCCGCCGGCGCCGGCGGATTGAACGCGGCACAGATGAACACGTTCGGTACGCTGGACGTGCTGTTCCTGCTCGGCGCCGATGAGGTGAAGGTACCAGACGGCACTTTCGTGGTTTATATCGGCACCCATGGCGACGCCGGCGCGCACCGAGCCGACGTGATCCTGCCGGGGGCGGCCTACACCGAAAAGTCCGGCATCTTCGTCAATACGGAAGGAAGGGCACAGATGGCCAACCGCGCCGGCTTCCCGCCCGGAGAGGCCAAGGAAGACTGGGCGATCATCCGTGCGCTCTCCGATGTCCTCGGCAAAAAGCTTCCTTACGACTCGCTCGCAGCCCTTCGCCAGGCGATCTTCAAGGCTGTGCCGCACCTGATGCGGCTCGACCAGATCGAGGCCGGGAACGCAGCCGACCTCAAGACGCTCGCCGGCCGCAGCGGCGCGGTCGAGAAGGTGCCGTTCAAGACCTCGGTCGAGGATTTCTATCTGACCAATCCGATCGCGCGGGCGTCTGCTGTGATGGCGGAATGCTCGCGTCTTGCCTCCGGGCACATGCTGACGGCAGCGGAGTGAACTGATGGCCGAATTCTGGACCAGCACCTTGTGGCCGCTGATCATCATGGTCGCCGAGAGCCTGTTGGTGCTCGTGGTGTTGCTGATCGCGATTGCCTACATCCTGCTTGCCGATCGCAAGATCTGGGCGGCGGTGCAGATCCGCCGGGGTCCCAACGTGGTCGGGCCGTGGGGCCTGTTCCAGTCCTTTGCCGACCTTCTCAAGTTCGTGCTGAAGGAGCCGATCATCCCCGCCGGTGCCAACAAGGGTGTGTTCCTGCTGGCGCCGCTGGTATCCTGCGTGCTCGCGCTCGCGGCCTGGGCTGTGATCCCGACCAATCTCGGCTGGGTGATCTCCGACATCAATGTCGGTGTTCTCTTCATCTTCGCGATTTCCTCGCTGTCGATCTACGGCATCATCATGGCCGGCTGGTCGTCGAATTCGAAATACCCGTTCCTCGCCGCGCTCCGCTCGGCGGCGCAGATGGTGAGCTACGAAGTCTCGATCGGCTTCGTGATCATTACCGTTCTCTTGTGTGCCGGCACGCTCAATCTGTCGGCCGTGGTCGAGGCGCAGAACACCCGTGGCCTCGCCAGCCTGATCGGCCTGCCGCAGCTCACGATCCTGAACTGGTATGTGTGGCCGCTGTTTCCGATGTTCGTGGTGTTCTACGTTTCGGCGCTGGCGGAAACCAACCGTCCGCCGTTCGACCTGGTCGAGGCCGAGTCCGAGCTGGTGGCCGGCTTCATGGTCGAATACGGCTCGACGCCGTATCTCTTGTTCATGCTCGGCGAATATGTCGCGATCACCACGATGTGCGCGCTGGCGACGATCCTGTTCTTGGGGGGCTGGCTGCCGCCGATCGCGCTGCCACCCTTCACCTGGGTGCCCGGGATCATCTGGTTCGCGCTGAAACTGTTTTTCATGTTCTTCCTGTTTGCGATGGCCAAAGCCATCGTGCCGCGCTACCGCTACGACCAGTTGATGCGGCTTGGCTGGAAGGTGTTCCTGCCGCTGTCACTCGCCATGGTCGTCATCGTTGCGGGCGTGCTGCAATTTGCGGGGATCGCGCCGAAATGAGGTCGCTATGAGTATCAACATCAACGCCACCGCGCGCTCGCTTCTGCTGTCGGAATTCGTATCGGCGTTCTTTCTCGCCATGCGCTATTTCTTCAAGCCGAAGCCGACACTGAATTACCCCTTTGAAAAAGGGCCGATCTCGCCGCGCTTCCGTGGCGAACATGCGCTGCGCCGTTATCCGAACGGCGAGGAGCGCTGCATTGCTTGCAAGCTCTGCGAGGCGATCTGCCCCGCGCAGGCGATCACGATCGAGGCCGGCCCGCGCCGCAACGACGGCACGCGGCGCACCGTGCGCTACGACATCGACATGGTGAAATGCATCTATTGCGGCCTGTGCCAGGAGGCCTGTCCGGTCGATGCGATCGTCGAGGGACCGAATTTCGAATTTGCGACCGAGACGCGCGAGGAACTCTACTATGACAAGGCGAAGCTTCTCGCCAATGGCGACCGCTGGGAGCGAGAACTTGCCCAGTCGATCGACCAAGACGCGCCGTACCGGTGAGGTGAGGGGATGATCCTTCCGGCCCTGTTCTTCTATCTGTTCGCGGGCGTCTGCGTCGCCTCCGCGGTCATGGTGGTTGTCTCGCGCAATCCCGTGCATTCGGTGCTGTTTCTGATCCTCGCCTTTGTGAACGCCTCCGGCCTGTTCGTGCTGATGGGGGCCGAATTCCTGGCAATGATCCTGATCGTCGTCTATGTCGGCGCGGTCGCGGTGTTGTTCCTGTTCGTCATCATGATGCTCGACGTCGATTTCACGGAGCTGCGCGAGGGCTTCATCCAGTATCTTCCGGTCGGCATCGTGATCGGCGGCATCTTCATGTTCGAACTGCTGCTGGTCGGCGGCGGTTGGGTGATCAATGCCAACGTCGCGAAATCGATCACGTCCGCGATCCCCTCCAACGTCAGCAACACCGAAGCCCTGGGGCTCGTGCTCTATACGAAATATATCCACTATTTCCAGATTGCCGGCATGGTGCTGCTGGTCGCGATGATCGGCGCGATCGTGCTGACGCTGCGTCACAAGGCAAACATCAAGCGGCAGGATATCAATGTGCAGAATGCACGCACACCTGAACTCGCGATGGCGGTGCGCAAGGTGGCCTCGGGTCAGGGCTTGCAGGATGCGGACGCGGCGGAGTGGGTACAATGACGATCGGTCTTGGGCACTACCTCGCGGTCGGCGCCATCCTGTTCACGCTCGGGATTCTCGGCATTTTCCTCAACCGCAAGAACATCATCGTCATCCTGATGTCGATCGAGCTGATCCTGCTCGCGGTCAATATCAACCTGGTGGCGTTCTCGACCTTCATCGGCGATATCGTCGGCCAGGTGTTCGCGCTTCTGGTGCTGACGGTGGCGGCCGCGGAAGCCGCGATCGGGCTTGCTGTTCTCGTCGTCTACTTCCGCAATCGCGGTTCGATCGCGGTTGAAGACGTCAATCTGATGAAGGGCTGACCCTCCACATGATCCAGGCAATTGTTTTTCTGCCGCTGATCGGCGCCATCATTGCGGGAGCCATCTCGATCGTTGGCGCGCATGCGCGCCATCCGGGTGGCGACGAGGTCGAACATCATGACGATGCGCATGGCGCCGATGCGCATGCGGCCGATGCCCATGATGAACATGCCGACGATCACGGTCACGACGATCATCACGCGGCCGAGCCGCCGGCGGCCGGTTCACGCGCTACCGAACTGATCACGACCGGCCTGCTGCTGCTCGCCGCCGCTCTGTCGTGGTGGACGCTGGGTGAAGTCGGTTTCGGACATCACGATGTCCGGGTCGAGTTGTTCCCGTGGATCACCTCCGGCGATCTGCAAGTGTCGTGGTCGCTTCGCGTCGACACGCTGACCGCCGTGATGCTGGTCGTGGTCAATACGGTGTCTTCGCTCGTCCACCTCTACTCGATCGGCTACATGGACGAGGATCCGAACCGGCCGCGGTTCTTTGGCTATCTCTCGCTGTTCACGTTCGCGATGCTGATGCTCGTGACGTCGGATAACCTTGTGCAAATGTTCTTCGGCTGGGAAGGCGTGGGTCTGGCGAGCTATCTCCTGATCGGTTTCTGGTACCAGAAGCCATCGGCGAATGCGGCTGCCATCAAGGCTTTCGTAGTCAACCGGGTCGGCGATTTCGGCTTCGCGCTCGGTATTTTCGCGGTGTTCATGCTGGTCGGATCGACCGACTTCGAGACCATCTTCGGCGCCGCGCCCGGGCTGACCGGCAAGACCATCAATTTCTTCGGCTGGCATCCGGACGCGCTGACCTTGACCTGTCTGCTCCTGTTCATGGGCGCGATGGGCAAGTCCGCACAGTTCCTGCTGCACACATGGTTGCCGGACGCCATGGAAGGTCCGACGCCGGTTTCCGCGCTGATCCACGCCGCGACCATGGTGACCGCCGGCGTGTTCATGGTGGCGCGGCTGTCGCCGCTGTTTGAATTGGCGCCGAATGCGCAGGCCTTCGTGATGTTCATTGGCGCCACCACCGCGTTCTTCGCGGCGACCATTGGTCTCGTCCAGAACGACATCAAGCGCATTGTCGCTTATTCGACCTGCTCGCAACTCGGCTACATGTTCGTGGCGATGGGGGCAGGGGCCTATTCGGTCGGCATGTTCCACCTGTTCACCCACGCCTTCTTCAAGGCGCTGTTGTTCCTGGGCTCCGGCTCGGTGATCTACGCGATGCATCACGAGCAGGACATTCGCAACATGGGCGGCTTGTGGCGGAAGATTCCCTACACGTGCGCGGTGATGTTCATCGGCACGTTGGCGTTGACGGGCTTCCCGCTGTTTGCCGGCTATTTCTCCAAGGATGCGATCATCGAATCCGCCTATGCCTCGCATAATCCGTTTGCGACTTACGCTTATCTGGCGACGGTCGTCGCGGCGGGCCTGACCTCGTTCTATTCCTGGCGTCTGATGTTCAAGACCTTCTTCGGCGAGCCGCACGATCAGGAACACTACGAAGCAGCCCATGAAGCGCCGCTGACCATGCTGATTCCGATCGGCTTGCTGGCGATCGGCTCGATCGCGGCCGGCTTCCCCTTCAAGGAGATCTTCGCCAGTCCGCACGGCGTCGAAGAATTCTTCCGCGAGTCGGTGAAGATGAATCCGCACATCCTCGAAGACATGGAGCACATGCCGGCCCTGTTGGGGTATCTGCCGACGGTGATGATGCTGTTGGGTCTGGTGGTTTCCTACATCTTCTACATCAGCCGCCCGTATCTGCCGGTTGACCTCGCCAAGCAGCAGCCGCTGCTCTATCAGTTCCTGCTCAACAAGTGGTATTTCGACGAGCTGTACGACCTGATCTTCGTCCGTCCGGCAAAATGGATCGGCCACTTCCTCTGGAAGGTCGGCGACGGCAAGATCATCGACGGTTTGGGTCCGGACGGCGTGTCGGCGCGGGTGCTCGACGTCACCCGCAACGCCGTCAAGCTTCAGACCGGCTATCTCTACCACTATGCCTTCGCCATGCTGATCGGCGTCGCGGGCTTCATCACCTGGTTCATGTTCGGTGTGGGAGGCTGATCGATGACGACCTGGCCAATTCTTTCGGTCGTTACCTTCCTGCCTGCGATCGGCGCCCTGATGATTTATCTCGTCAGGGGCGACGACGAAGCGGCCCAGCGCAATTCGAAATGGATTGCGCTCTGGACCACACTGGTGACGTTTGCGGTCTCGCTGATCCTGGTCGTCCGTTTCGACCCGGCGCAAGCCGACTTCCAGTTCGTGGAAAAGGCACCCTGGCTCGCCAATGCCATCACCTACCACATGGGCGTCGACGGGATTTCGCTTCCCTTCGTGATCCTGACCACCGCCTTGATGCCGTTCTGCATCGTGGCGAGCTGGAAATCGGTCAAGATGCGCCTTCGCGAATACATGATGGCGTTCCTGATCCTGGAAACGCTGATGGTCGGCACCTTCTCGGCGCTCGATCTCGTGCTGTTCTACCTGTTCTTCGAAGGCGGCCTGATCCCGATGTTCCTGATCATCGGAATCTGGGGTGGACCGCGCCGGGTCTATGCCTCCTTCAAGTTCTTCCTCTACACGTTCCTCGGCTCCGTCCTGATGCTGCTTGCGATCATGGCGCTGTACTGGAACGCCGGTACCACCGACATCCCGACCCTGATGCACACGGCGGTGCCGCGTAGCTTACAGATGTGGGCATGGTTCGCATTCTTCGCGTCCTTTGCGGTGAAGATGCCGATGTGGCCGGTCCACACCTGGTTGCCGGACGCGCATGTCGAAGCGCCCACCGCCGGATCGGTGATCCTGGCCGCCATTCTGCTGAAGATGGGCGGCTACGGGTTCCTGCGTTTTTCACTGCCGATGTTCCCGCTGGCCTCGCATGAATTCGCGCCGTTTATCTTTTCGCTCTCGGTGATCGCGATCATCTACACCTCGCTGGTTGCCTTGATGCAGGAAGACATCAAGAAGCTGATTGCCTATTCCTCGGTGGCTCATATGGGCTTCGTCACCATGGGAATTTTCGCCGGCACCACACAAGGCGTCGCCGGCGGCGTATTCCAGATGATCTCGCACGGCATCGTGTCCGGCGCGCTGTTCCTTTGCGTCGGCGTCGTCTACGACCGCCTGCACACCCGCGAAATCGCCGCCTATGGCGGGCTGGTCAACCGCATGCCGCTTTATGCAATGGTGTTCATGGTCTTCACCATGGCCAATGTCGGTCTGCCCGGCACCTCCGGTTTCATCGGCGAGTTCATGACCCTGATCGGTACCTTCAAGGTCTCGCTGCCGACCGCGTTTTTCGCGACCACCGGCGTGATCCTGTCGGCCGCCTATGCGCTGTGGCTCTACCGCAAGGTGGTGTTCGGCGCGCTGGTGAAGCCTTCGCTTTCCAGCATCAAGGACCTCACATTCCGCGAGAGCCTGCTGCTGGTGCCGCTGGTCGTCCTCACCATCCTGTTCGGGTTCTACCCGAAGCCGGTGCTCGATATGTCGGCGACCTCGGTGCAGCAACTCGTCAACAACTACAATACCGCAGTGACGGCCGTGAAGGCTGCGTCGCTAGCGCATTAAGACTGGACAACGTGCCATGAGCTTTGAGAGCGCCGGTTATCAATTGCTGCCCGTACTGCCGGAGCTGGTTCTGGCGGCGGGCGCCATGGCGCTGCTGATGGTCGGCGCTTATCAGGGTGTCCGCGCCACCAACCTGATCGTCGGCCTTGCACTCGTTCTCCTTGTGATCGTCGGTGTGCTGGAGTTGACGCTGCCGGCCGGCAAGCTCGTGACGTTCAACGGCAGCTTCATCGTCGACGACTTCGCTCGTTTCCTCAAGATTCTGGCGCTGATTGGATCGGGCGCGACGCTTATTCTCTCCACGGAATTTCTGGCCGATCCGTCCCGGCGTATCTTCGAATATGCCATTCTGGTGCTGCTTTCGACGCTCGGCATGATGGTGTTGATCTCGGCCGGCGATCTGATCGTGCTCTATCTCGGCCTCGAGCTGATGAGTCTTGCGCTCTATGTGGTGGCTGCCAGCAACCGGGACGACCTCAAATCGACCGAAGCGGGCCTGAAGTATTTCGTGCTGGGGGCGCTCTCCTCGGGGATGCTGCTCTACGGCGCGTCCCTGATCTATGGCTTCACCGGCACCGTCAGCTTTGCCGGCATCGCGGCCGCCGCCAAGACCGGAAGCATCGGCATTGTGTTCGGCATCGTGTTCCTGCTCGCCGGGCTTTGCTTCAAGGTTTCGGCGGTGCCGTTCCATATGTGGACGCCCGACGTCTATGAGGGCGCGCCGACGCCGGTCACGGCGTTCTTCGCGTCGGCCCCGAAGGTCGCGGCCATGGCGGTTTTCACCCGTGTGACGCTGACGGCGTTCCCCGGCATCGTGCCGCAGTGGCAGCAGATCGTGGTGTTCGTCTCGATCGCCTCGATGGCGCTGGGCTCGTTTGCGGCGATCGGCCAGAAGAATATCAAGCGCCTGATGGCCTATTCGTCGATCGGGCACATGGGCTTTGCCCTGGTCGGTCTCGCCGCCGGCACGGCCGAAGGCGCGCAGGGCGTCCTGGTCTATGTCTCGATCTATGTGGCGATGACGCTCGGCAGCTTCTCGGTGATCCTGGCGATGAAGCGCAATGGCCAGCATGTCGAAAAGATCAGCGATTTTGCGGGCCTCTCCCGGACTAACCCGCTGCTCGCGTTCTTCTTTGCGATGCTGCTGTTTTCGCTGGCCGGCGTTCCGCCGCTCGCCGGTTTCTTCGGCAAGTTCTATGTGTTCGTCGCGGCGATCAAGGCCGGTCTGTTCACGCTGTCGGTGATTGGCGTGCTGACCAGCGTGATTGGCGCCTATTATTACCTCTCGATCGTCAAGGTGATGTATTTCGACGAGCCGCTGGTCCAGCTCGATCCGGTGCGTGTTGAGTTGCGCGCCGTGCTGGCGGTTGCAGGTCTCTTCAATATCTTTTTCTTTGTTTATCCCGGACCGCTGGTGAGCATGGCGACGGTCGCGGCCAAATCGCTTTTCTAGTGCGGCGGCTCGGACGTCCGCATCACTTCTGCCGCGCCTTCTTCATGCGGACTTCCGAACCAAAGCCGCACTAGCACTTTAAGTTGCTAGTGTCCTTTCGATTCCGAAGGTCGTAAACGAGGGGCCGCGCAATCATACGAACTTCGGAATCGGGACACTAGATGGCATTCACGCTCGGTCCACGAGCCACATCGGCGGGCTACCGGCTCGAAAGCTTCGATCAGATTGGCTCAACGAATTCGGAAGCGATGGCGCGGGCGCGCGGCGGCGAGCGCGGGCCCATGTGGTTTGTCACGACAGAACAGACCGCCGGCCGGGGGCGACGGCAGCGGCCGTGGATCGCCCCGAGGGGTAACCTGGCCAGTAGCATCCTCGAAACGGTCGACGTCCCGCCGGCTACGGCGGCGACGCTTGGCTTCGCTGCGGGCCTGGCGCTGGCGGCGGCGCTTCGGGGCGTGGCTGGCCCGGCTGCTATCGGCTTCTCACTGAAGTGGCCCAACGACGTCCTGGCGGGGCAGGCAAAGCTTTCCGGCATCCTGCTGGAGGCGGAGACCACGCCGGGCGGAAGCCTCGCCGTCGTGGTCGGCATGGGCACCAACGTCGTTGCCGCGCCCGAGGGGACGCCAACGCCGGCCACCTCGCTTGCGGCGCTCGGCGTTGAGACCAGCGCGGAGCAGCTTTTCGCAGGCCTTTCCGACAGCTGGGCCGAATGCCGCGGCATCTGGGATGGGGGCAAAGGATTCGGCGAAATCCGGCGGCGCTGGCTGGAACTCGCCGCGGGACTCGGACAGCCTGCGTCAGTCCATACCGGCCAGGCAACCGTGTCGGGCATTTTCGACACTATCGATGACACAGGCTGCATGATTTTGAGAACTTCGACGGGCGACAGGGTTTTGGTTTCAGCCGGCGACGTGCATTTCGGTTCGGCCGCCTCCGCAGGAGCGGCCTGATGGCGCAAGGCGACGAATTCACCTTTGCCCCGCTCGGCGGCGTCGGCGAGATCGGCATGAACCTGTCGATCTACGGCTTCGGCAGTCGCCGGCAGCGGGCGTGGCTTGCGGTCGATCTCGGTGTTTCCTTCGGCGACGAAGAACATCTGCCGGGCATCGACACCATCATGCCCGACATCAGCTTCCTGGTGAAGGAGCGGAAGAATCTGGTCGGGCTTGTGCTGACGCACGCCCACGAAGACCATTTCGGCGCCATCATCGATCTTTGGCCCCGGCTGAAGTGCCCGATCTATGCGACGAAATTCTCAGCGGCGCTGTTCGAGGCCAAGTGCGCGGCCGAGCGCAATCCGCCAAAAATCCCGGTCACGGTCGTGCCGTCGGGCGGCCGGATCGAGCTCGGGCCCTTTGGCGTCGAATTCATCCCTGTGGCGCATTCGATTCCGGAATCGCATGCGCTTGCGATTCATACGGCGGTGGGAACCGCGCTTCATACCGGCGACTGGAAGCTGGATCCAACGCCGGTCACGGGGCCGCCGACCGACGAGCGGCGGTTGCGCGAGCTCGGAGACGCCGGCGTAATGGCGCTGATCGGCGATTCCACGAACGCCGTGCGGGACGGCCGCTCGCCGTCGGAAACCGAAGTCGCAAAAACCATCGCCGAACTGGTGAAAGTCGCCAAAGGCCGCGTCGCGGTGACCACGTTTGCATCGAACGTGGCACGGTTGCGAGCGGTTGCGGATGCCGCGAGGCTGTCAGGACGCGAAGTGGTCGTGGTTGGGCGCGCGATGGAGCGCGTCGTGCAGGTCGCTCGCGAAACCGGCTATCTCGACGGCGTGCAGAATTTCCGAGGCGCCGAGCTCTACGGGCATTTCCCGCCCGACAAGGTGCTGGCGCTGTGTACCGGCAGCCAGGGCGAGCCGCGCGCGGCCCTTGCGCGTATCGCCAATGACGACCATCCGCTGGTGACGCTCAACAAAGGTGACTGCGTGATCTTTTCCTCACGCACGATTCCCGGCAACGAGAAGGCGGTGGGAGCGATCATCAACGGCCTGATAGGCCAGGGGATCGAGGTCATTACCGATCGAACCCATCTCGTTCACGTCTCGGGCCACCCGCGCCGCGACGAATTGCGCGACATGATCGGTTGGGTTCGCCCGCAACTGCTGATTCCCGTTCACGGCGAGGCCCTGCATCTGTTCGAGCATGCCAAGCTGGCGCGGGCTGTCGGTGTCCCGAAGGTGCTGATCTGCCGCAACGGCGATCTCGTCAAGTTGGGACCCGGCGAGACCGGCATCATCGAGGAACTGCCGTCGGGCCGACTCTACAAGGACGGCAACATCCTGGAGGATTCCAAATCCCGGGCGGTCGTCGAGCGGCGGCGGCTCGGGTTTGCCGGCTGCGCCTTTGTGGCGCTGGCGATGGATGAGAAGGGCGAACTTGCCGACGATCCCGAGATCGAGCTGATCGGAATCCCCGAAAAGAATGCGGCTGGAGAGCCTATTGACGATTTCGTGTTCGATATCGTCGTCTCGACGGTCGAGGGCTTGCCGCGTGCGCGGCGCCGCGACCCGGACGCGCTGGCGGAATCGGTGCGCCGGGCGGTGCGCGCCTGCGTGAATGAGCATTGGGGAAAGAAGCCCCTGTGCTTTGTTCATGTGTTGACGGTCTGATCCAGCGAAATCGTCGGCAGACTAGAGACCGAGGCTTTTGCGGACGCTGCGTCTCCAAGCTATAAGGGAAGAAGGAGAAGCGCGATGCTAGGCCGGCTTAATCACGTAGCGATCGCAGTGAAGGACGCCGAACAGGCCGCCAAGATCTATGGCGCCGCCTTTGGCGCCGAAGTGTCGGCGGCAGTGCCGTTGCCGGAGCACGGGGTTGTCACCGTCTTTGTCACGTTGCCCAACACCAAGATCGAGTTCATTCAGCCTCTCGGCGAGGCTTCCCCGATCGCCAAATTCCTGGAGCGTAATGCCGACGGCGGCATTCATCACATCTGCTATGACGTGCCTGACATCATCGCTGCGCGCGACCGGCTGATCGGGGAGGGCGCGCGGGTACTTGGCGATGGTGTTCCCAAGATCGGCGCGCACGGCAAGCCCGTGCTCTTCCTGCATCCGAAAGACTTTTCGGGTGCGCTCGTCGAAATCGAACAGGCCTGACCTCATGGCCTACACCATCTCAACCGGGTTCGCGATCTACTTCGTTCTGTGGTGGGTCGTGCTGTTTGTGACGCTGCCGTTCGGCGTTCGCAGCCTGCACGAAGACGGCGGCGGCAGTCCCGGCACAGATCCGGGCGCGCCGGTCGCAACCCGGATGGGCCGCAAGCTGATCTGGACCACGTTGCTATCGGTCGTGATCTATGCGGTGGGCATGGCGGCTTATTACGAGGGTTTTTTGAGCATCGAGCGGTTGTCGAAAATGATGGGCATGCCGTTCTGACGATTAATTTCTGGCACGGTTTTGGGACATTTGGGGGAGACGATGTGGTTTCAGCGGATTATTGCGGGTCTTTTGGTACTTACCATCGCTGGTCTTGCGGCGGCGCTGTATTTGTACTTCAGAACCAACTCCCAGCTTCAGACGCTGAAAACCTTTGTCGAAGGTTACGTGTTCGCCGATGCGGTCGCGGCCTGTGAAAAGGCATCAAGCACCACGCCTTTCAAATGGAATGGTGGCACCACCACGCGCGTGATCGGTCTGAACTCGGTGAAGCTCGATAAATACAACATGGTCGCGAGCTACACGCTGTTTGCCGATGGTGTCTTTTGCGATTTCGATCCGATCAAGAAGAAGGCCAATATCGGATCGAACTTTCTCGAGCGCGAGTGACGATCGCACGTCCGGATACGGTCGCCTCTCCCGCGAGGTCGCTGGAGTTGTGCTACCGATAGTTGTCTACTAAAAAATAAAGGCTGCATCACGGGTGTCACGCGACAGCGTTACCAACCCGTCGGAAATGCAGCCGGTCTTCAAGCGCGCCAGGTGGCTCTTCGTTGCATTGCTGGTCCTATCGACGGCAGCTCCCTTGCAGTCGCGGCCGTGGCCAAGGAACGCGCCTAACGCCGCCGATTATCTGGTCATCAACGACAACCGCGGCAACGGCGATATCGTTTTGGTGTTTTGGCTGGCATCGCCGTTAATTCCGCCTTCGTCCAGCACCCAATCCACGCGGGATCTGCTCGACAAGTATGTGATCCTGGGCGTCGTTCATGGTTGTCCGACCACCTAGCGCGTGATCGCCGTTGGATATTTTCCGGCCGATGGACAATAAAAAAGGAGCAGGACTTTGAAAGTCCTGCTCCAAAAATTGTGTCGACCCTATTTTCCCGTATCAGTGATTGATCTTGATTGACGGGGCGACGCTGCTTGTGCGCGCCAGGGCTCCTCCCGAGACTTGGACCACCAGACGACCTCACGATCAATCTGAGGGCCGAATTCGTAGAACAAAATTTGTGACATGTCACCCACTTCGGCAACGATTGTTCAAAATTGCAGCAAGTTGTGAAATGAATGGAATTTCGGCATTTGAAACCCAAATGGAGGTATATTGGTAGGGATGCCAGGTTACCGGGCCTGGGTTGACGCTGAAACCGCCGCGTGTCGGCCGTGAGCCGTTCCCTTGCGCAAGACCGATGCGAA
>Ga0210396_10000244_pt1 | contig 82938 bp, 71 predicted proteins | sample IncBWH17OmetaG_FD_155466 | JGI IMG/M metagenome (GOLD analysis project Ga0210396, IMG submission 155466) | Forest soil microbial communities from Barre Woods Harvard Forest LTER site, Petersham, Massachusetts, United States - Inc-BW-H-17-O ... | reverse complement strand
TAAGTAGCTGCTGTAGCATCGGGATTTCCTTTTCCATCCCATATACCGGGTGCTGTGGTAAGTCCCGCATTGGCTCCGCCGCCACCGCCGCTATTGTGACAGCGTCCTCCTCCACCTCCATTACCGGGAGCTCCGTTGGAACGATGACCACCTAATGGATCATATTTTGTTTCATAACCACCTATACTTTCTCCTTTATCTTCTCCTTCACCCGAATTGATAGCAGAGAAAAATCCTCCTCCATAGTTTGAATTATTATCCAGCAATGCACCACCTCTGAAACCAAGTCCGCTTACATCCATGTTACCATTGATAACCGTAGCTCCCATCACTTCAGTAACCAGAATTCCCCCTTCTCCACTTACCCCGTTCCAGGCTTGAGCTGTAAGCACTCCACCCACATTGATGGTAAGCGTGGCATAACGCGGTACCCGCACTACCTGTACCATACCGGTATCCGAATATGAATTCTTTAAGCCACAATCCAGATTAATAGTGGTTCCGTTGGGAACGCTGTTTACTTCCTGAAATTCGTATAAACCGCAGTTTTCATAATTCACCACTCCGCCCCAACTGCTGTCATTGGGCAAGCCTGCAATACCCAACAAGGCTCCGTTCAGTTTGGCACCCTGAGCCTGATAAATCATAATCAGATCGCCGGGAGCAAGTGTTCCTGCAAAACGGGCATTGGTATTAAGCCCGCTGGCATTAACGGTAATGGAAGTAGCCCCGGCCACTGCATCGGCCGTAAGATGGGTATATTCATTTACAATCGTTGCTGCAGCAGTAACCGTTTTGGCTCCGTCTTTTCCGCGTTGGGAAAATGCATTGACCGTACATGAAAAGAATACAAGGAGGGTGAGTGTTTTTTTCATCTCTTTCTGTGTGTTCTAAAACAGCTATTAAATGAAAGGATTCAGGTGTGTGATCAAAATCCCATCCTGGCTGCAAAAGTCTTCGTTATAATGGATGACAATGTAGGAGTTTACAAGTTAAGAAAAAAACCCGGAATTAGTTGTATTCTAAGGTTTGGGAATACTTTCAACACCTAAATAAGTGGCAGATACCTTACATAGCCTTAAAGGATACTTTTGTCCCTTCCTTTTCCTATTTTAGCGTCCCAATTGACCTTTATTATGATAAAATCAAGCACTCTCATTGGTCTTTTTTGTTTGATATCGGCCGGTTATATGGCTCAGAATATGACAAAAATACCTTATCCTGCCACCCGTAAAAGCGATCAGACGGATACCTATTTCGGAACAACAGTGGCCGACCCGTATAGATGGCTGGAAGACGACCGTTCGGCCGAGACGGAAGCCTGGGTTAAAGCAGAGAATAAAGTAACCTACGATTATCTGGCTAAAATTCCGTTCCGGGAAAAGATCAGAGACCGTTTAACACATATCTGGTCTTTTGAAAAGACCGGGGCTCCCTTTAAAAAAGGGAAATACTATTTCAACTATTACAACAGCGGTACCCAAAATCAAAGTACGCTGATGATACGCGAAGGCATTACCGGTACTCCCCGCATATTGCTTGATCCGAATACACTTTCAACAGAAGGTACTGTATCTCTTTCCGGTTTGGGTATTTCCAACGATGTCAAATATCTGGCTTATGCCACCAGCAAAGCCGGATCAGATTGGGAAGAGATCCGTATCATGGAAATACAAAGCGGAAAAATACTGGATGACAAACTCAGCTGGGTAAAATTTTCCAGTATCTCCTGGCAAGGCAATGGCTTTTACTACAGCCGTTTTGATGCCCCCGTTAAAGGATCCGAACTTACTGCTGGCAATGTGAATCATAAAATCTATTTCCACATGGCCGGTACAACCCAGGATCAGGATAAGCTGATTTACGAGGACAAGGCTCACCCCAAACGCAATTTTGATGCCACCGTTACCGATGATGAAAGCATCTTACTCATTTTTGGTTCCGAATCAACCAGCGGTAATTCCATCATAGCCAAAGAACTCAAAAACCTGGATGCTCCTTTTATCACCATCGACGATCAATTCCAAACCGATTATCATTATATCGATCATGACGGATCCATCGTTTATTTTCTTACCAACCGCAAAGCTTCCAAATACAAAGTAGTGGCAGTGGATCTGCACCGTCCTCCGGCAGAGTTCTGGAAAGATGTGATTCCCGAACAATCCGATTTGCTGGAAGGTGTTACTGCCGCTTCCGGTAAATTCATTGTAAAATATCTTAAAGATGTAAGCAGCAAGCTGTATGTTTATAACCACAAAGGACAGCAGGAACAGGAAATAAAACTTCAGGGCCTGGGCACGGTGAATGATCTGTTTGGTGATCAGCACGACAGCCTCGTCTTTTTTACCTTCGCCACCTTTATCGCCCCTCCTACCGTTTACAAATACAATCTGAATACATCTTCACTGGTTATTTATTCCAAACCCAAGATCGATTTCAATTCCGATGCACTCGAAACGCGTCAGGTATTTTATACCAGCAAAGATGGCACACGGATTCCTATGTTTATTACCTGCAAAAAAGGGCTGGTGCTGGATGGCAACAACCCCACCTTCCTGTTCGGATACGGAGGATTCAATATTTCCTATACACCTGAATTCAGAATTGACCGTGCTATTTTTCTTGAAAACGGAGGCGTTTATGCAGTTGCCAATATGCGTGGAGGAGGAGAATACGGAGAAGACTGGCACAAAGCCGGTACTAAATGCAATAAACAAAATGTGTTTGATGATTATATAGCCGCTGCCGAATACCTGATCAGTCAGAAATATACCTCCCATAGCAAACTGGCTATCCATGGTCGCTCTAATGGAGGACTTCTTATCGGAGCCGTTATGACCCAACGTCCTGACCTGGCTAAAGTAGCCTTACCAACAGTGGGTGTGCTTGATATGCTGCGCTATCATCTCTTTACCATAGGGCGTGCATGGAGCATCGATTATGGACTGAGCGATAATGAAACGGAGTTCCGCTGCTTGTTCAAATATTCACCCCTGCATAATGTAAAGGCGGTTGCTTATCCAGCTACTTTGGTGCTTACCGGTGATCATGACGACCGGGTGGTACCTGCCCATAGCTTTAAATTTGCAGCCACCTTACAGGAAAAAAATACCGGTACCGATCCTATCCTGATCCGTATTGATGTCAATGCCGGTCATGGAGGTGGTAAACCCACCGGCAAACAGATTGACGAATTTGCCGATATGTGGAGCTTTGTATTCTATAATCTGGGAATGAATTACTAAAACCTTACGTTATTATTTAAAAACCGGTCTTGCTGCGGCAGGGACCGGTTTTTTCATTCAGCTATTTGTTAAGGCATCAGCACATTGATCGGAGTACTCCATGCACCCTGAATGCCTTTAGTGCTTACCGCTACCCGGAAATAGTAACGCGTATTCGAAGCGAGACCATTCACCAGATCTTTTACATTATTACTGGTGAGGATTGTCTGCCAGCTGGTCGCCGCATTCGGATCGGTGGTCATTTGATAGATGTAGCACGAACTGCGATTCACAGCCTTACTGTCAAGCCTCACCTGACCCGGTATTTTGGTCAATACAGCCGTAAACAATTTGGGCTGTACTGTGCGTGGCTTTTTCACCGGCATACCGGAACTGTTAATGATATTCTCGGCATTATCCGGATCCGCATTTGCAATTGTTTCCACATAGGAAGCCAGATTTTTCAGCAGGATTTCAAGTGCCTTTAATTCCACTTTCATCTTGCTTACCGAACCCTTTACCCGTGTCTGGGACAAAGTATAGGCCGTTTCCAACGTGGCCAATTGTGTCGATACTGTAGTCAGCGAAGGTGTTGGGGTCGGAAAATTGGTGTTCCCCGTCATCTTTTGCACATACAGCTTGGTATTGGCAATTACCTGGGGCGCGCTTAGCTTGCTTAAGCCTAGGGCCACCAGTTTTTTCTGAACTTTTGGTGTTGTACTCATTGTGTTTTGTTTTGTGCTTTCAGCATCAGAACAAGGTCTGTTTTTTAGCTGTCAACGGTTTGTACTCAACCGGGCGTTTCCCGGCTGTTTATCTCCTCCTTGCAGTTCATGTTTTCCGGCGCCTTTGAAAACCATTCCTGTTCAGAAGAAATGTCGTTATGTCTTTTTTGTTTTTCGCTCTCCCTCTCCACTCTCGCACTGTTTTTTCTGCCAACTGCCGCTTTTTTTTATCGCCGGCTTCTATAGGTACAACAATCGAGAAGGGTCTTTTGGGAATCTTTTTTTGAAAATATTTTCTAAAACAATGATTCTGAGGAAGAAAAATTTCAGTTTACTGCACTGCATTTTGTATCCCCAAAACCCGTTTTTAACATTTCGCTGTTTTCACTAGGCGGAAATACGGATGCTAATAAGGCAGTTAAAATGGGATTCAGGGGGAAGAAAAAGGAGAGCTTGTTTCTTACAACAGGGATCGTGCATTCATAGAAAAGTCACTCGATAACAAGCCTTTACAAGAGAATTAGCAGATTGAACTATAGAAAGGAGGAATAATGCCGGACAACCGCCACCCTACTAAAGACTGAAGGACATAAACGCTTCATTTCTATTGTAGCATGCAATAGAAATATGAAAGGCTTTACTGAAATCATCAAGATTGATAAAGAATTAATCAATTCAGACAACGCATTTATAACAATGCACAATGAATTCATCAATTCACTTTGTCAATCTATCAAAAAGGAGAATGAATTAATTAATTCAGATAATGTATTTAAAAAAATTGTCAATAAGCTAAGCAATTTTAAAGATGTCACTTCAAAAAATGAAAAGCAACTAATCAATTTTAATAATGCCGTTCTTAAAAATGAAAAGCAACTGATTAATTCTAATAATTTGTTTATGGAAATTGAAAACGAATCTATCAATTCCAATCATGCGTTTATCAAGATTAAAAATAAATTCATCAATAAAGATTATGTTTTTATAAAAGGGAGAAATGAATTGATTCGCATCTGCAATGCATTTATAAAGATTGCCTGATAAATAAAAAAGCTTCATAGTCCTTTCCTAAAACATATTCTTCCCATCGAATTCCGGCATGCCCTCGAAAAAGCCATTCTTATTCTTAATCCAATAAATATAAGAAGTTACATATATAATACAATATTTTTTTTACTGACACCAAGTCGATTACCCGTTTTTCTCCCTATTTCCCCTTTCCCCAATATATACTACATTTAATGCTTCTATCCCATACATATGACCTTAGAACTCCTCAATCAGGAATTTGAAAATAACCGAGGTAATCTTAAATCATTTCTGGTACGTATTACGGCCAGTGTAGCCGATGCTGAAGATATTGCCCAGGATACTTATATCAAAGCAGTGGAAAAGCTTAGCTCTTTTCGCGGTGAGTCGACCTTAAAAACCTGGTTTTTCACCATCGCTTCCAACCTGGCAAAAGATAACCTACGGGCTCAGAAACGGTGGACCGAAAATGTAACCGATATTACCAAAGCAGCTGCCCTTGCCGATAAACAGTTTTTTCAGGAAGCCATGAACATTCGCATGACATCCACCCAGGGACAGTTTGAAGCCAAGGAACACATTGCTTTTTGTTTTACCTGCATTTCAAAGTCTTTGCCATTGGAACAACAGCTTTGTTTGTTTCTCAAAGAGGTGTATGAATTTAAGGTAGCCGAAATAGCCACCATACTGGATACCACAGAGGCCATGGTAAAATATTACCTGCATACCGGGCGATCAAAAATGATCGGCATTTTTGACGGACGTTGCGCCCTCATCAGTAAAAAAGGGGTTTGTCATCAATGCTCGGAGCTGAACGGCATTTTTAACCCCAAACAGAATACACAACAAGAACTGATGAAAATAGAAATGGTGAAAGAGGTTGAAAAAGGAAATAAAGAGCGTTTATTCGATTTGAGAATGGAAGTATTAAGGGGAATTGATCCTTTTAAATCATCCGCAGCTGAATTACAACTTCATCATTTAGAGCACAATAGAAGGGTAATGGAGAAATATGAGAAAAAAACAACGGATTAGCCTATCGTTTTGTGTAAGCTGTTCGTCAACAGTATATACACAAAACAATGAACGTATTTATTTCTTCACTAACAGCACTGATTATGATCACAACAAGCATTAAAGCACAAACAGGAAAAGCGGTAACCGTTAAAACCAATTTTAGCCGGGAAACATCGGTAAGTATCGATATCAAAGCCGATGCCTCTATCGTATGGGCCTTGCTTACCAAGGCATCTGATTATCCCCGCTGGAACTCTACCGTTACTTCCATCGAAGGAACCATTGCATTGGATCAAAAGATCCTGCTTAAATCAAAACTGGATGCCAAACGCACCTTCAAATTAAAAGTGAAAGAATTTGATCCGGATAAAAAACTGGTATGGGGCGATGGTCAGGGAAATCGCGTTTATACCATCATAAACAAAGGAAACGGAGAAGTCACCTTTTCCATGACGGAAAAAATAGGAGGACTTATGTTTCCCCTCTATGGTGGTATGATTCCATCTTTTGATCAGTCTTTCGAACAATTTGCCTGCGACCTTAAAAAAGAATCGGAAACTATTATGAATGCCAAATAAACAAGACTAAAAATCCTATACCATGAAAATTGTACGTGTTATCTATACCACCAAACAGGAATATGCCGGTCAGAATCAGCAAAACATTAAAAATGTGATGAGCGATTTGCAGAAGCAGAATCACCGGGATCTTCATTACCATGTTTGTCTAAGTCCTGACGGGAAAACATTTACCCATACGGCCTTTTTCAAATCAGCCGAAGAGGAGAAACACCTTCTGGAGCTTCCTTCGTTTAAGCATTTTCAGGAACAACTGAAAGCCGGTGGTCTGGAAGTGCCGCCAAAACAGGAGTTGCTAAGTTTGGTAGGATCGTCGAAAGAGATTTTCAGTTAGGTTTTCAATTACTGCGTTATATCCGTTATCCTCCCCCTGCCCCCTCCAGAGGGACGGCAATGACCCTGTGGGTCATTGAGCGGGTGTGTGTGTAAGCGCTATGCCACAAGCTCGCTCAAAAGTCCACTGGACTTTTGCCGTCCCTTTGGAGGGGGAAGTTCCGCGAATAGTGGAACAGGGGGAGGAAGAACTAAGCTTAGGGTTAGGGAGAGTACTCTTTTCCCTACCTTTGTCAAAACCCTTCCCATGAGCAACGAGCCGGAAATCAACAAGTATGTCAGAAAAGCAAAGCTGAGTAAGACCGACAAGCAGGACTTCAAAGATCTCCTCAGCGATATGGAAAAGCATGACAAGGCCAGGAAGAAAAAGATGAAGAAAAAACAAGGAAAGTCATAATCCCTCCTGATGTCAGGCTTAGCCCTTAAACTATTCCTGTAATTCTGCTTTTTCTGAAACAGGTTCCGTTATTTTCTGGATGGTAAAACTGAAGGTGGTACCGTTATTGGGTTCGGAAGTCATCCATATCTTTCCATGATGACGTTCCACAATTTTTTTGCAGATTGCAAGCCCCAACCCTACGCCAATATATTCGCCGGAATTGTGAAGACGTTGAAATATTTCGAATATCTTATGTTCATATTCCTTCTGGATTCCTATTCCATTGTCTTTTACTGAAAAGAGATCCTGATCGTCGGTGGAGGCACAGGAAATGCGTATTACAGGCGCCTCTTCTCTTCTGAACTTAATGGCATTTCCGATCAGGTTCTGAAACAGTTGCACAAGAAGCGTATAGTTTCCCTGTATAACCGGCATCGGTTCCACTTCTATCCGGGCTCCCGAATCCTGTATTACCTCTTCCAGATTGTCAAGTACATCTTTTATTACCACATCACAATCCACCGTGTCAAATGTTTCATCCTGGGTGCCGATACGGGAATATTCGAGAAGCCCGATGATGATACTACGCATACGCTGGCTGGCGTTGAGGATAAAATCCATAAACTCTTTGGATTCCGGATCGAGCTTACCTCCCAGGTTTTTCTCCAGCAAACGGATATAACTGGTGATGGTGCGAAGCGGTTCCTGCATATCATGCGAAACAACATATGCAAATTTCTCAAGTTCCTGATTAATCTGGATAAGCCCATCAGAATACTGCTTCAATGATTTATTAAAATGAAGAAGCTTTTTACGTTGTATGGACAACTCCTTATTCTTTCTGTGCAGATCCACAAAAATAGCCACCTTGGCTCTTAATATTTCCGGCACCAGGGGTTTTAGCATATAATCAACGGCTCCGGTCTGATAACCTCTGAAAATGTGTTCGGGAGTGGCGAAATAAGCCGTCAGAAAAATGACCGGTATATGCCTCAGTTTTTCATTCTGACGAATCAGCTCGGTGGTTTCAAAACCATCCATAATAGGCATATTCACATCAATCAGCAGCAGCGAAAAATCCTGCTCTTTTAAAAGAATCCGCAAGGCCTCTTTTCCCGACGTAGCTCTTACAATCTGATAATGTTCATTTGCCAGCACTATTTCAAGTGAAAACAGGTTGCCCTGATTATCATCCACTATCAATATTTTTGCCTGGTGCTCCAACTCCATACGATCTTCCATAGCTAGGGATGTTGATTCTGAAAGTGCATTCATTAAAATTATTTTAAAAATTTATTTTAACCAAATCCGCATCAGCGAAAGGAGCTGATCCACATTTACCGGTTTCGTGATATAATCCGAAGCCCCCGATTCCAGACATTTCTGCCGGTCGCCCTTCATGGCTTTTGCTGTAACAGCAATAATGGTAGTATCCTTGTCTTTATGATTTTTGCGGATCTGACGCATCGTTTCATATCCGTCCATTTCAGGCATCATAATATCCATCAGGATCAGGTCAATATCATTCGTCTGTTCCAGTATTCCAATGGCCTCTTTCCCGCTTTCGGCATTCATTACCTTCATCTGAAAGCGTTCCAAAACTGTTGTTAATGCAAACAGATTACGGACATCATCATCGATAACCAGCACTTTTTTCCCCAACAGCACATCTTCCGACTTACGGAAATGTTCTATCATCCGTTGTGTTTTTTCCGGCAACTGATTATGAACCCGGTGCAGAAACATGGCAGTCTGATCCAACAACTGCTCGTTCGAGTTCTTTCCTTTCAGAATTACCATATTAGCAAAGCGATGTAGCTGCTTCTCTTCCCGTTTGGAAAGGTCTTTTGCCGAATACACAATAACAGATGTAAGCGGAAGGTGTTTCTGGTTTTCAAGCTCTTTGATAATTTCAAAACCTGAACCATCAGGCAGAACAAGATCAAGAATAATACAATCAAACTGTTCGGCTCTGATCTGATCCAATGCTTCTTTCACCGTTTTTACAGGAATAATCCGGATATCACTTCCACCAATGATTCTTTCCATCTCTGTCAGCTCCTGCTCGTTATCATCCACAATCAAGAGATTCTTTATCTTCTTATTGGTAAAGCTTAAGATATCTTTAAACAGGTTCCTGAGCGCCACATCGCGCAAAGGCTTGACAAGGAAACTCCGTACCCCTCTTTTAAGGGCCAGATGTCTGTCTTCTTCCACCGAAATAACATAGGCCGGTATATGACGGAGCTGAATATCATTTTTCATCCGGTCCAGCACTTTCCATCCATTCATATCCGGGACATTCAGATCGATTGTAACGGCATCAATATGGAACTGCTGCAGAAAATCAATCACTTCATTTCCTTTCATGGATACCAATGCCTTAATACCATGAGCATGGGCCAGATCAACCATGATCCTCGCAAATTGAGGATCACCTTCTACAATCAACAACACCCGGTCGGTGGCTGTTACCGTACTTCGGTCGTCATCAATCTCATGACTGGTAAGCAAGTCTATATCCAGTCCGGTAAGGGCTGCCGAAGGCAAGGGCTTGAGATAATTGGACGATGTGCCCTGACTTTCTGTTCCTTGTTCCCCTTGATGTGCAGCAGGGTTATAATCAATGGGCAGGTATAATGTAAATTTACTTCCCACCCCGTTTTCACTTTCCAAATCAATATTTCCGCCGAGCAAATCGGATAAACCGCGGCTGATGGAGAGGCCTAAACCGGTACCTCCGTATTTACGGCTGGTTGATCCTTCCGCCTGCTGAAAGGCCTCAAAAATGATATTTTGTTTATCTTTTGAAATACCGATACCAGTATCTGAAATTTCAAAGGCTACATCCATCGCTTTGCCAGCATTGCTCATATTTTTGTCTCTCTTCGATCTTAAGCAAGGATAAATGCTGAGTTTAACCTCTCCTTTCTCGGTAAACTTAAAGGCATTGGATAATAGATTTTTGAGAATCTGATTAAGACGTTGCGGATCGGTTTGAATAAACTCAGGAAGCAACTCATCAATCTCCACATTAAATTTAAGATGTTTGGATTCGGAGACATGGCGAAAACGGGTTTCCACAAACTTGTTGATCTCCTTAAAGCTAACAGGCCCGATATCCACAGAAATATAACCCGATTCGATTTTCGAAAGATCCAGGATATCATTGATAAGCTGAATAAGGTCATCACCACAGGAGTAGATTGTTTTTGCAAATTCAATCTGTGATGAAGTCAGATTCCCTTCCTGGTTTTCGATCAGCTGATGAGCCAGAATCTGTAAACTGTTGAGTGGTGTACGGAGCTCGTGCGACATGTTAGCCAGAAATTCCGATTTGTATTTGGAAGTAAGCGTAAGCTGTGCGGCTTTTTCTTCCAATGACTTCCGGGCTTCTTCTACCTCCTGATTTTTCTTTTCCACTTCTTCTTTCTGATTGGCAAGAAGAAAAGCTTTCTCTTCGAGCTCTTCATTCGTCTTGCGCAATACCTCCTGCTGGCTTTTGAGCTCTCCGGCAAGCGATTGAGATTGAGAAAGAAGTCCCTCTGTACGCGAATTGGTTTCGATGGTATTTAATACAATTCCGATACTTTCTGTAAGTCCTTCCAGAAAATCCTGGTGGGTCTGACTGAACGAGTCAAAAGATGCCAGCTCAATTACCGCTTTTATCTGCCCTTCAAACATAACAGGAAGTACCAGTACATTCATAGGTGCCGCCTCGCCCAATCCGGAATTGATCTGAATATAATCGGGTGGTACATTGGTCAGAAGAATGCGTTCTTTTTCAAGGGCGCATTGTCCTACCAGTCCTTCGCCAAGTGCAAATTCGCTGGATACATTTTTCCGGCGACGGTAAGCATAGGCAGCAATGAGTTTCAGTTTTGAATCCATGAAATTCTCCTGCTGATCCATAATATAAAACAAGCCTTGTTGAGCCGATACGACCTGTGCCAGCTCGGAAAGAATACGTTTGGTAACCGAATTCAATTCCTTCTGTCCCTGTAACATCTGGGTAAACTTAGCCAGATTGGATTTGAGCCAGTCTTGCTCCTGGTTTCTTAGTGTAGTTGCTTTTAGGTTGGCAATCATCTGGTTGATGGTATCTTTCAGGGCTTCCACTTCACCTCTGGCTTCCACCCCGATTGTACGGGTAAGATCACCTTTTGTTACTGCCGATGCCACCTCGGAAATGGCCCGAACCTGTGTGGTCAGGTTTTCTGCCAGCTGATTCACATTTTCTGTCAGATTTTTCCATGTACCCGAAGCTCCCGGAACACTGGCCTGCCCTCCAAGTCTTCCTTCGGCACCCACTTCACGTGCCACGGTAGTTACCTGGTCAGAAAAGATAGCAAGCGTATCTATCATTTCATTAATCGTATCAGTGAGCTGGGCTACTTCTCCTTTGGCTTCAATGGATAGTTTTTGTTTCAGATTACCCATGGCCACCGAAGTAACCACTTTGGCAATGCTTCGTACCTGACTGGTAAGATTGGATGCCATCAGGTTTACATTATCCGTAAGATCTTTCCAGGTTCCGCCTACACCTTTTACATGAGCTTGCCCACCCAGCTTTCCTTCCGTTCCTACCTCTCTGGCTACCCGTGTTACTTCAGATGCGAATGAGTTGAGCTGATCCACCATCGTATTGATGGTGTTTTTCAGATCCAGGATTTCGCCTTTCACATCCACCGTGATTAGTTTGGAAAGGTCACCGCTGGCCACCGCTTTTGTTACTTCGGCAATGTTACGTACCTGGGCAGTGAGGTTACCTGCCATTCCGTTTACACTATCTGTCAAATCTTTCCAGGTTCCTGCAACACCAGGTACAAATGCCTGTCCGCCCAGCTTCCCGTCTGTACCTACTTCCCGTGCTACGCGTGTTACTTCAGAAGCAAAGGCCCGGAGCTGATCCACCATGGTATTGATCGTTTCTTTCAGCTGAAGAATTTCACCGCGTACATCAGCCGTAATTTTTTTGGACATATCCCCATTGGCAACCGCAATGGTTACATCGGCAATATTCCGAACCTGTGCGGTCAGGTTACCCGCCATTTGGTTTACACTGTCTGTCAAATCCTTCCAGGTACCGGCAACACCTGGTACGTTAGCTTGTCCACCCAGTTTTCCTTCCGTACCTACTTCACGAGCCACCCGTGTCACCTCCGAAGCAAAAGCCCGGAGCTGATCCACCATGGTATTGAGTGTTTCCTTGAGCTGGAGAATTTCTCCGCGAACATCCACCGTAATTTTACGCGACATATCACCGCTTGCCACCGCAATGGCTACATCTGCAATATTCCGTACCTGAGCTGTCAGGTTACCCGCCATCTGGTTTACACTGTCGGTCAAATCTTTCCAGGTTCCGGCCACACCAGGCACATCCGCCTGTCCACCCAGCTTACCTTCTGTTCCTACCTCCCTTGCCACACGCGTTACTTCGGAAGCAAACGAGTTGAGCTGATCCACCATCGTATTGATCGTGATTTTAAGCTCTAATATTTCTCCTTTTACATCTACCGTTATTTTCTTGGAAAGATCACCTTTCGCTACCGCTGTTGTTACTTCGGCTATATTCCTTACCTGGCCAGTCAGATTGCTGGCCATTTGGTTTACACTGTCCGTTAAATCTTTCCAGGTACCACCTACTCCTTTTACCTGAGCCTGTCCGCCTAGTTTACCTTCCGTACCTACTTCCAATGCCACCCGTGTAACCTCTGATGCAAATGAGTTAAGCTGATCCACCATCGTATTGATGGTGTTTTTCAGCTCCAGAATTTCACCTTTAACATCCACTGTAATTTGGCGGGAGAGGTCACCTTTCGCTACCGCTGTTGTTACTTCCGCAATATTCCGTACCTGGCCGGTCAGGTTACTGGCCATTTGGTTTACACTATCTGTCAAATCTTTCCAGGTACCTCCTACTCCTTTTACCTGAGCCTGACCACCCAGTTTGCCTTCTGTTCCTACTTCCCGCGCTACACGCGTTACTTCGGAGGAGAATGAATTGAGCTGATCCACCATCGTATTGATGGTCTTTTTTAGTTCCAGGATTTCTCCTTCAACCGTCACAGTAATTTTTTTGGAGAGGTCACCATTCGCAACAGCCGTTGTTACTTCGGCTATATTCCTTACCTGGCCAGTCAGATTGCTGGCCATTTGGTTTACACTGTCGGTCAAATCCTTCCAGGTACCACCCACCCCTTTTACTTTTGCTTGTCCTCCCAGCTTACCTTCCGATCCTACTTCCCGTGCTACCCGTGTTACTTCAGCACCAAAAGAGTTGAGCTGATCCACCATCGTATTGATCGTGTTTTTCAGCTCCAGAATTTCACCTTCTACGTTTACTGTAATTTTTTTGGATAAATCGCCCTTGGCTACTGCGGTTGTTACTTCTGCGATATTCCTTACCTGGCCAGTGAGGTTACTGGCCATCTGGTTTACACTATCTGTCAAATCTTTCCATACACCACCCACGCCTTTTACTTTGGCCTGCCCTCCCAGCTTACCTTCCGATCCTACTTCACGTGCCACCCTCGTTACTTCCGATCCGAAAGAGTTAAGCTGATCCACCATCGTATTGATGGTGTTTTTCAGCTCCAGGATTTCGCCTCTTACATCTACCGTAATTTTTTTAGAAAGATCGCCTTTGGCAACAGCGGTTGTTACTTCAGCAATATTCCGCACCTGTCCGGTCAGATTGCTGGCCATCTGGTTTACACTATCCGTTAAATCTTTCCAGGTACCACCAACACCTTTTACATGTGCCTGTCCGCCAAGCTTACCTTCTGTTCCCACTTCCCTTGCCACACGGGTTACTTCCGATGCAAAGGAGTTGAGCTGATCCACCATCGTATTGATGGTGTTTTTTAATTCCAGAATTTCTCCTTTTACGTCTACCGTAATCTTTTTGGAAAGGTCGCCCTTAGCTACCGCCGTTGTTACATCGGCAATATTCCGTACTTGTCCGGTCAGGTTACTCGCCATCCGGTTTACACTGTCGGTCAAATCTTTCCATACACCACCCACCCCTTTTACTTTTGCCTGCCCACCCAGCTTTCCTTCTGTTCCCACCTCCCTGGCTACCCGGGTTACTTCCATGGAAAACAGATTGAGCTGTTTCACCATCCCGTTTACCTCTTTCGCAATTCTTAAAAACTCCCCTTGCAGTGCATGGCCCTCTATATCCAACGGCATTTGTTGTGACAGATTACCTTTTGCCACCGATGTAATTACGTGTGCTATCTCGATGGTAGGGTGTACCAGATCGGAGATGAGTGTATTTACCGAATCCACACAGGACCCCCAAGAGCCTTTTGCTCCGTCTAGCTCCACCCGCTTGGTTAGTTTACCTTGTTTACCAATGCTGTTTCCAACCTTTTCAAATTCAACGACCATGCGCTCGTTCAGCTCAATAATCTCATTCAGTGTATCGCATATTTTACCTTTGAGACCAAGTTGATCAGCAGGCATCCGGACTGAAAAATTTCCGTTCCTAACCTGCATAAGAATACGGAATAGCTCCGCATCGCTCAAAATACTTCCGTTCTCAAAATGTTCATGGCCATTGCCATTGCTCGAGTGTGTAAGTTGAGGAGCGATCTTTCCATTTTTCATTTTTGTAGCCATGGGATTCTTTTTATATGCGGATAAACAAGATGACAATAACATTCATCCTTTTAAAAATGAAAGAACAAAGCATTTTGAAACAGGTCGGATGTTGTAGTGTACTGTTATCTAAATATAAACCTATTCAATCCTCTATTTTGGGATTTGTGACGGATGGAATAAAATACCTGATGGTTGGATACATAATCAGGAAATCAGGTAAAGGAAGTTTCATTCCTTGTTATTCATTTCAATGTGTATTTTAATATGTTTCTATAAAAAATCAAAAGAATAAAAATCCCGCCTAGGAGGGTATGGCGGGATTTTTAATAAGAGCTGCACATTTTCTTTAACTTTCCATATAATGTAAGCTGTTTCGTTCTGCAATGGAATGAAGTGTATTCAGGATATTTTCGGCTCCTGCATATTCCAGCTCCGGTGCTTCTTCGGTTCCATAATTGTTACGAAGTATCCGGTTCAGGCTTACCATTCCTTTCAGACGTTGCTCCTCATCCACAACAGGTAATCGGCCTACTCGCATAGTTCGCATCATTTTGAGTGCAGATACCGTATGATCTTCAGGCCGGATGGTATGGACTTTGGTGGTCATTACTTCATGTACTTTCAGATCTTCCACTCGTTTCTCTCCTCTGCATAAAGCAAGAGCAATATCGCGATCTGTTATAATACCAATTACTTTTTTGGTTTCATCAACTACAGGTAAACAGCCAATATTTGACTTATCCATCCGGAGGACGATCTCCTTTAGTGATTCATTCCGCATACATTGCTGCGGCAGAGCCACCATTATTTCTCTTATCGTTTTCATTTCAGTTGTGTTTTATGATATGGTTTGAATTTTCCGGTTTATGGACGGGAAACCGGGTACCGTTTGGCCGAAAACAATGCATATTTTCTCAAAAAGAAGAATAAAATAGGGGTCACTTCCGGAGAAACAGGCAGACGGCAATCACATTTCCTCCAACTTTTCTCACTGCCCTGCGCAGATCGCGCTCTGAACATTTAAACACTTTGCACCATTCCGCACGGTCATATTCACAGCGGATATTTACTTGCTTTTTTAGAATTGGGCGCATGGTTTAACTGATGCGTTTAATTTCAATTTCTCTTACCATACTATATTGCAGTTTACCAAAATCACGGTCTGCAATATTGCCTATTTCAGGCATCCTTTTTCGATTTGCGACGTTTCAGCGATACGGAGCCTGACAGCAAATCCTCCTGCACTTCTTGCTCCACTTTAAGTTTATACTTTGACACATCCAGAATCTGTGCCTGAGGAAAACGTTTCAGCGTTTGGCGTTGAGCTTCCAGTGAAGTCTCTTTATTACTGATTACATCCATTTTTCGTCCTTGATATTGAACGGTCAATTTCCATTTGGTATTCACTTTATCTGTCATGCGGGGTATTTTGGTAACGATCTGCATTAACGATGGAGCAGGCACTTTTCAATCAATTCAGACCAAATATACCATAGGCATAAACAGAACAACCGACATTGTGATACCCGGCCGGATAAAAATGATCATTGGTTGTATTTGAATGGGAATTGGGAAAGGATACGTGTGAAAACTGCTCTAAACGGTTTTGAGTTTTGCTAGAAGCTCTTTTTTATGAGAGCGGCTTACCGGTAGCGCAATCTTTTCTATAATCACTACATTGTCTTCAATGGCAGAGATTTTATCTATACTTACAATATGCGAATTGTGGATACGCATAAATTTATCCTGAGAAAGGCGGGATTCAATGGATTTGAGCGTTGACAACACAATGTGACGTTTCCCGTCCTTGGTGTTAATGGAAACATGATTGGCCAACCCTTCTATATAGAGGATATTGTTCATACCTATCCGCACCAGACGGTTATTGACTTTAACAAAAAGATCCTCGCTTTGCTGCAGTTCTTCGCTGCTTTTTTTCTTTTTCTGGGTACGCATTATTGCCTTCAGAAACCGCTCTTCTGAAACCGGCTTGATCAGGTAATCGGTTGCTTCCAGATCAAATGCTTTCACCGCATGCTTCTCACTGGATGTGATAAATATGATCTGAATCTGGTCTCTGTTAAAATAGTTGAGCAATTGAATACCACTCATTCCAGGCATATCAATATCAAGCAAAATAAGCTCTACCTGTTCTTTAACAAGTACCTTAAGTGCCTCTGAAGCTGATGAACAAACGCCTACAAGATTTAAGGTTGGGGTTCGTTTTACCAACATCTCCATAAAGCTCCTTACCAGCTTATCATCATCAACAATAATACAATTCATCATTTTAAATATTGCAATGCTACACAAACAGGGGTATAAAGCAAATTTAAACAATTTAAAGATGTCCCCCAGCATAAATTACATTACTTATAATATGTTATTGCAAAAAAATATATTTAATGTTTTATATACGAACAATCCTTATAATATGCCGAACTAAACTGTTTCTGATACCATCGGTCACAAAATCCAATAATGAAGACCAGATGCTGTCTATCTTTGAGGGCTTCAAATAACGTTAACCCTTATAACTAATCGCCATGAAAAACACTGGTGTTGAAATACTTGAAAAAAAAGACGTTTCGTCAAAAAAAAGCACGGATGGGAAACGTAGCTCGGTAGAGGAATTAATCAGGATAAATTCACAATGGGTTGAAAAGGCACTTCATGCCCAAAAAGAGATTGCAGAAGACTTGCTGGGCAATTCCGGACCTATTGGACCCAGTCCTGAAACCATGGATACCATGAGAAAAGTGATCCATAAGAACACTGAAGTGGCAGAGGAATCTGTTAAAGACATCATAGAGATCAGTAACAAACACATTATCCTGCTTCATGAATGTAATATGAGGCTCATGGATGCACTCAAAGAATCTCTTTCTTTAAATGAAAATATGGAGGAAAGCGAAGCCCTTTATAAGGTGGTCGAAGACAATTTCAAAGTATGCGTAAATGTACTGCTTGATAGTATGAAAGCACTTGGAAATGCTTATGATAAACATGCGGAATCGACTATAACTTTTAACAGGGAATTTACAGAACAGGTATGGGCTCAGCTGGAACTGTTTAATGAATTCCATTCCCACAATCTGCAAACGATTAACAAAACCATTGAATCATGGTGGATTCAGGACGGACGCGGGTAATGCCGAGGAATAAATATCCCAAAGAAGGGAAGTTAAAAACAAAACGGAATAAGGGAAGCCCGATGCGGAATAAAGCAGTTAATATGAATTCTTTATTTTTCGGGGCTTTCGATTATAATCCGGTCGTAAAACTGAATTCTCAGAAACCATCTGTATAAACAGGTGGTTTCTATTTTATTTTACTCGTTTGATCGATAAATAGTTAGAAAAAAAAAGAAACCTTATTTCTAATTCTGAGTAAAAAGAATGAGTTTATTCCTTCTTCACCACACAGACTAACACAATTCATACCTTTAAAACAACCTCCATGGACTGTATAATAGTCGATGACGAAGAAATGTCATCCAGTGTTCTGAAACACATGGTGAATCAGATCAGCTATCTGCGACTGATAAAAACCTGCAATAGTGCTCCGGAAGTAACGGAAGCATTGAAAACGGAAAAAGTAGACCTTTTGTTTCTGGACATAGAAATGCCGGGAATGAATGGCCTGGCCCTGCTCAAGAGCCTTTCTCCGTCGCCTCTGGTAATCCTTACCACATCACACACACAATATGCATTGGAAGCATTTGAACAGGATGTAGTAGATTATCTTGTAAAACCTATCGAGTTTTCAAAACTTCTCAAATCCGTCGAAAAGGCAAAAGCTTTTTATGACCAGATGAATAAACAAGCTGGCACGTTTAACCAGGATTATCTTTTCCTAAAGAAAAATGCACTCTTGAATAAGGTGCCTGTAAAAGATATATTATGGATTGAAGCCCTTGGCGACTATGTAACCTTTCATACCATAGAAGGCAACTACACCCTTCATATTACATTAAAATCGTTAGAAAAGAAATTACCGGCCGACAAATTTCATCGAATCCATCGTTCTTATATCATTCAGCTAGAGCATATCAGTAGTATCGACGACAATGTCATCAGTATTGGAAACAAACTCATCCCGGTGGGATCACTATATAAAGACAACTTTCTTTCCCGGTTAAATTTCCTATAAAACCCGGAAACGTGTTTTACCCAGCCTTTCCCACAGCGTCTGGCATATTGTATGAAGCAGCCTGAAAATTTTGTATTTGTCAGGTTTGCTTCATCAACTGATAAATGAATCTGTTCAACCCTGATTTTGGTTCACTCACCGATTCCTTTCAATATATTCCCATTTTCCACGTTCGATCAGTATAAAGTATTATACCCCAACTCCCTGCTGATTACCTACAAGGAAGCAGGTATCTTATGAAACAGGCCATTCGGTGTAATCCGGCACGTAGCTGACATAAAAATGGTTGTATTTATTAACGTAAGTATTTTCGTAAAAACCAGCGAATAAAAAAGTCTGTTATAACCAGCATGTAAAAAATAAATTATGAAGAAAATAGGGAAAGACAGATCAATCAATATTCTTCTTATAGAAGACAACCCGGGCGACATCAGGCTTACCAAAGAAGTGCTTAAAGAGGGGAAAATAAGAAATGAATTAAATGTAGTGATGGATGGAGAATTGGCGATACAATACCTGAAAAAAACAGGAGAATTCAGCAATGCAGCCACACCTGACATAATTCTCCTGGATTTGAATTTACCAAAAAAAGATGGAAGGGAAGTTTTGTCAGAAATAAAAGCAGATCCGCTCTTGATGCTGATTCCGGTTATTGTGCTTACCACATCTTCTGCCGAAAGAGATATTCTGAACATGTACTCACATCATGCCAACTGCTATATTACCAAACCCGTTGATTTCAATCAGTTTATTGCAGTTGTAAAATCCATTGAAAATTTCTGGTTAAATATCGTCATTTTACCAACCATGGATTAGCAAAATGCTTTAGGATGAAGAATCTGAAAACGTTCGCGGCATTTTTAAAAAACGAGAAACTTACTCCTTACAGCCAGGACAGTATTGCCTTGGCAAAGGAAATGAATATCCCGGTCATGAAGCTCTTCAAAGACCTGTCGGAAGAGCAGCTACTTCACATGTCTATGAACACTAATTTGCATTTTCTGGACTCACTTATTGACGACACAGCCCTCCAGAATGCCGGAACAAATCTGAAACTTTGGGAAGAGAATAAAATGCCTGGTATTTCACGCACTGATATCCAACCTTCAGACCTTGTTTTAGCATATGCTCTTCAGAAAAAAATAATGCTGACTTATTTAAGTCAATACACATCCAGTGCATCCGAAGCTATTCTAATTATGATGGAACTGGAAAACTATTATACAACCGTTCAGGAAGCCGCAGTTAAAGTGTTTTTCAAAATCCAGAAAGAAACAGAAAACCTGCTCAGAGAAAGCGAAGATAGGTACAAAGACCTTTTTGAAAACACGAATGACTTTATCCACATCCTTAATCTGGAAGGCAATATACAGTATGTAAATAAAAGCTGGATTTCAGGAATGGGTTACTCCAGTGAAGAAGTGATCAATACATCCATCAAACGATTTATCCACCCTGACTTTCTTGAACGATACACAATAGCGGATCATAAAGCTGTAACGGAACAAACAACAGAGCTGATTGAAATAATTTTAGTTGCCAAAAATGGTACACCACTAACAGTAGAAGGTAGTATTAATTACAAATTTCTGGATAAAGAGCCACTTTTTTCAAGGGGGATATTCCGAAATATCACGCAGCGAAAAGCGGTGGAAGAAGAATTATCAAACAAAACAAAAGAACTTATCCGTTCCAACAGCGAACTCGAACAATTTGCTTATGTCGCTTCTCATGATTTACAGGAACCGTTGAGGATGATAAACAGCTATATTCAATTACTTGCTTCCCGTTATAAAGATCAGCTTGATCAGGATGCCAATGACTTTATTGATTTTGCCGTAGACGGAAGTAACCGGATGCGGATTCTTATCAACAGCCTTCTTGAATATTCACGTGTTAACAGAATCAAACCATTCCAATACATAAATGTCCAGGAAATACTCTCAGAGGTATTAATGGATATGGATCGTAGTATTCGGGAAAATTCGGCCATTATACAGTATAGTAAATTGCCCGATATCTATTGTGACCCTGTATTAATGGGGCTTTTGTTTCAGAATCTCATCGGAAATGCGATTAAATTCAAAGGAGGAGAAAGCCCAGTAATTTCAATTTCGGCGGAACGCAAAGGAGGGCATCATCTGTTTGCCATTAAAGACAATGGCATTGGAATCCCAAAACAGTATTTTGATAAAATATTTGTCATCTTTCAGCGACTCAATACTGTTGACAAATATCCGGGAACAGGTATCGGACTTGCCATATGCAAGAAAATTGTGGAGCGACATGGAGGAGAAATTTGGGTAACATCCGAGCCGGGAGGGGGAGCTGTATTTTATTTTACGATTAAATAAATACTTTTTATTATATTGATCCACTCCTGCCAATTGCGGGAGATACAGATAGTTGTTTCAAACATCAGAAACTGCGTCTAGTGAGTTTTAAAGCCCCTTCGGTAACCGTTGGTTGGCATTTTTATTTATCAGGGATCGCGTTAATTATCTATTTCCAGACAGACTGTCAATAAATACTGTATATGAACATTGCTCAAAACAGGTTTGTAAACTGGTTCAAAAATGTCTCCATCAAAGAAAAGTTGTATTTCGTCATGTGTATTATGGCACTGCTGATTGCAGCTGAATTACTTATCCTCTATTTTACCATCCATACGCTTTCTGCAACACGCGCTTTTGTAAGTGGAGAAGGCCTTTATTCAAAAGCCCAAAAAGAGGCCGTATATAGCCTACGTAAATACGCTACCTCATTTGATGAAAACGATTATAACGCATTTGAACTTTTTATCAATATACCTTCTGGTGATAAAAAAGCAAGGCTTGAACTTGAAAAAGACAACCCGGACCAGGATAAAATCTATGCCGGCTTTTTACAGGCCCGGAATCATCCGGAAGACATAAAAGGAATGATTCAACTGTTTAAACGCTTCAGACATGTTTCCTATATTGATAAAGCAATTTCTATCTGGGCTAAAGCCGATGCCCTCATCGATCAGCTGAAAGATGCAGGAGTACATATTCATATGCTTGCTTCAAGCCGGTCAAACAACAGATCACGCCTCGAAATCATTCAGTTGGTAAACAAAATTGATGTTATTAACAGAGCTCTTACCATTTTGGAAGACGATTTCTCTTATACCCTAGGAGCCGGCTCCCGATGGCTTGAAAATTTGATTCTGAAAATTCTTTTTCTTGTTGCTCTTACCGTTGAGCTAACCGGTTTATTCCTGACTATATCCGTTAGCAGGGGTATTACAAGAGGCCTCGATGAAATAATCAGTGCCACTGAAAATGTAGGAAGGGCTGATTTTTCAAGAAGAGCTGTAATCAGGTCAAAAGATGAACTTGGAAAATTAGCCGGTTCTTTTAATCAGATGGTGGAAGATTTACAACACAAAACGGAAGTACAAAAAAGCATTGAAGAAACGCTGAGAAGACAAAAGGACTTATATGAAACACTTGTTTTTGCACAAAGTGAAATGGGCGAAGGCGTGGTTATTACAGAAGAGGACAAAATTGTTTTTGCCAATGAGGCTTTATGTAACATGTATGGCTATCCCATTGAAGAAATGCTTTCCCTCCCATCTTACATGGATCTCATTTCACCGGATGAAAAATCAAAGATGAGAGATCGGAAACAAAACCGATTATCTGGAAACGATCTTTCTCAAACAGGCGAAACATTGGTAGTAAGAAAAGATGGGAAAGTAATTAATATAGGATATTCCAGAAAGATCATTCAGGTTGGAAAAACCACTCAGATCATATCCATTGTCAGAGATATTACCGGTCAGAAAATTTCGGAAAAAAAAATGGAAGAAATGGCTGCCATTGTTCAGGCTTCCAACGATGCCATTCAGACTCTTTCGATGGAAGGCATTATCTTAAACTGGAACAAAGGGGCGGAAAAATTATACGGCTATCAAGCTGAAGAAGTTGTAGGTAAGCACTCTTCTGTCCTTTCTGTACCTGGTATGGAGGATGAGTTTGCCTTCCTCACCAACAAGATTATTAATGGGGAATACATTGCCCCTTATGAATCGGGAAGGAAAAGAAAAAACGGCAGCACGATCTATGTATCAACTACTGCTTCACCTATTTATGACCAATCAGGAAGGGCAAATTCCATTGCCATTATTGCACGTGATATTTCTGAAAGCAAGAAAGCCGCAGCCGAACTCAAGCAAAAATCGGATGAACTGGTCAGGTCTAACACCGATCTCGAACAGTTTGCTTATGTCATTTCCCATGACTTGCGTGAACCATTAAGAACAATGAGCAGCTATGTTCAATTACTGCAAACCAGATATGAGAACAAACTGGATGAAGATGCAAATGAATTTATTCATTATGTAGTTGATGGAGCTAAAAGGATGAGCGACCTGATCCATGATCTGCTTAGCTATTCCCGACTCGGCAATTCAGAACTACAAATGGAAAAAATCGATTGTGGGGAAATTGTTGAAATTGCGCTAGTACACCTGCAAGAAACCATCAAAAACAAACAGGCCAAAATTTTTTACGATGGATTGCCTGAAATTTATGCCAGTAAAACCCAATTCATACAATTGTTTCAAAATCTGATTGGGAATGCCATCAAATTCAGTGGCCCGACTACCCCCCATATATATATTAAGGCACAACCTTCCGGTAATGGTTGGTTATTTTCCGTCAGAGATAACGGAATAGGCATTGATAAAAAATTTTCCAGCCGGGTGTTTATCATTTTTCAACGGTTACATGGAATGGATGAATATGAAGGCACGGGAATAGGACTTGCTATCTGCAAAAAAATAGTAGAACGGCATGGGGGGGAAATATGGTGCGAGTCGGAAGCCGGGCATGGTTCTGTGTTTTCTTTCACCATTCATACCGCAGCTCCTTTAAACCTTATATAAACTCTGAAACCGGCACTGATCAGAGGGTTTCTGAATTTTTGCTTCTCCTACCCGATTCGTCTTCTTTCCTTACCTTTGATGGCATTCCATACCCATTGAAACCACTTCTCATTTATATCTTTCTATTTTTAATACCGGGAATAAACCTCAGGGCCCAACAGCTTATTAAACATTTCAGACAACTTAGTCATGCTGAAAAACAGTGGGTATATGCCCACCCTTTTGTTGCAAAAAAAGCATTTCATATTACACAGGAGGTTCTTAAAATAACACAAGCGGAACTAACCGATTCTCTTCTCGATGGGAAAGCCAATGGAGGTCAGGTAGATGCTTTTCGTCATGCATTCTGGATGGTACGTCTGGCCAATGGTATTGGCACCCGAAAAGCACGTCTGCTGGGTATTGCACATGAAAAAGGCAACAAAGAAGATTTTTTGAAAAACAGAACCGAAGAAGGAGCTTTAAGCGATTCGCTGGCATCTGTAATGGACCTTAAAAATAATCAAGCCGGACTAGAGCTTGCACACCTGCATCCACGTGGCACCCTTTCTGAAATGAAAACCATCGTGATAGATGCTGCCATACGGGGCAAACTCTTTATTCTGTTGATGGATGTAAAAAATAATTATTATGATTGTTCTGGCAACAAACTGGATATGCAAGCATGGAAAGACCACTGGAATATTCCTAAGTGTCTGGTAACATCCAATACAAAAGTGGGGATATTTGAAAAGTGAGTAAATTAAACCCTGCCTTCACTATTTTAGCCACTTCATTTATTATTTAATGCGCTTCAGATATATTCTTCATATCTCGTTACTTCTCCTCCTGTTCTCCGGCAGTATACTGTTGCGTGAACGGAATATAGATAAACCATTAGGACGACACCACGAATGGATTACAGCACATACCCTGGTTACGCTAAGCATCTGGGAAAAGGAAGGTCTGATTACCCATCATTTCAGCCCGATATATACTTTTTCAGGTAAGGCAAATACCAATTTGGAACTCCTGGGGGGGGTAAAAGACCAGAATGGGCGATGTTATTACACCTCTTACCCTCCTTTCGCTTTTTTGCTTCCATATTTTATTTTTCATCCCTTGGGTATTACACCCAATGTAATGTCTTTGCAGCTCCTGGGTCTTGTTATTCATTTCATTTGCGCCTTTGGTATTTTTCTTCTTCTATATCAGCTTTATGACAAACGCATAGGTAAAGAAACATTTCTTCCCGCATTTATTGCTTTTGCCCTTTATTGCTATAGCTACGGAAACCTTTGGTTTCATATGAATCTTTGGTTTTGCGATATCCTGATGCAAGTCTTTTTCATTTACGGCACCTTATTATATTGTAAAATAAGGAACGGAACAGGCACCGGCATTCATCATATTTTACTTGGCCTGGTGGCTTTTCTGGCTGTATATACGGAATGGCTGGGGCTTTTGATGGTCATAGTATTTGCCATTTCTGAAGGGATCAGGATTTTGAGAAAGAAAACCAACTATCGCCTTTTGATAGTCCTTTGCGGGGCCACCTTACTCGCTCTTACTCTTACCATATGGCAATACAGCTCTATAAACGGCTTGTCAGCTTTTCTGGAGGCGGCGAAAGCCAAATACCTTATCCGGAGCGGATATCAAAACAGAAATATAAGTGAATATGGATTTAACATTCTGAATCCTGCTTCTTATGAAAAGATGGATGGTAACTATAATGGTAATTACCTCACTCTTATCAATCTCCTTGGAATTCTTGGGATTCTTTTTATCGTCATCAGCATTTATCGTCGCAAATATTTTGTGAATCAGCAGGAGAGGCGTGTTCTTTTCTATATTATACTCCCGGTCGTATTACATCATGTCATTTTTTTCAATTTTAATATTGTACATGATTTCTCGACCCTGAAAACGGCTTTCTTTCTTATTACCCTAATTGCCATTTTCAGTCAGCGTATTCTCCTATTCTTTTCCTCTTTACCGGTAAAGCTTTCCTGGATAGGGAGTGTTGGCTTAACTGTTATTATCGGCATAAAATGTTTTGAATCGGCCTTATTGTATAAAAAAAATTACGATGCTACCTTAATTATGCCACCTTATGAAGTTTTAGGCCAGGCAATAAGAGCTCAGGCCCCCGTCAATGAACTTGTTATTATAAACGGCGAGCTATGTCCTGAGCTAATGTACTATTCGGGCAGAAATATGGCCTGGACTCAGGATACTACAAGAGCACGTGACTTTTTGTCGCGGGGGGGATATTCCAAAGCATTTTTCTTTGATATAAAAAGTGGGGTACTGAAAGGAGTTTACCCGCTTTAGATTTTCATAGGAATGAAACCGGAAAGGTCTTCCCACCCAATCCTATTTTTTTCTTAGCTTTGCCTTCCTATCAAAAAAATGCCAATATGGGTCTTACGAAAGTAGCATCTTCAAAAGTATCAGAACTGCTAGGTGATAAGGCAGAGTATTATCTGAATCATACCTGCAAAACTATTTCCAAGGAGCTTATACACCTTCCGGGAACTGATTTTGTGGATCGTTGTTTCGGTCCGGGAAATCGGACTCCGCAAGTATTACGAAGTCTTCAGGCCCTATATAATCATGGCCGGCTTGGCGGAAGCGGGTATCTTTCCATTCTGCCTGTAGATCAAGGTATTGAACATTCTGCCGGAGCATCTTTTGCCCCCAATCCAATTTATTTCGACTCAGAAAATATTGTAAAGCTTGCTATTGAAGGAGGCTGTAATGCAGTAGCTTCTACTTTTGGGGTATTGGCCTCCGTTTCAAGGAAATATGCGCATAAGATCCCGTTCATAGTGAAACTGAATCACAACGAATTCCTTACTTATCCGAATAAATTTGATCAGATTATGTTTGGTTCGGTAACGGATGCCTGGAATCTGGGAGCGACTGCTGTTGGAGCAACTATCTATTTCGGTTCACCCGAATCTTCCCGTCAGATTGTGGAAGTGGCTCAGGCTTTTGAAAAAGCACATGAGCTCGGATTGGCTACCATATTATGGTGTTATACACGTAATAATGCCTTCAAAAAAGATGGAGTGGATTACCATACAGCAGCTGATCTTTCATCACAAGCTAACCACCTGGGTGTAACTATTCAAGCAGATATAATTAAACAAAAACTTTCGGATAAAAACGGAGGATATCTGGCCTTGAATTATGGTAAAACCCATCCAAAAGTATACTCCGAACTGACCACCGACCACCCGATTGATTTATGTCGTTATCAGGTAGCCAATTGCTATATGGGACGTAATGGGTTAATTAATTCCGGAGGGGAAAGCAAAGGAGCTTCGGACTTGGCTGATGCAGTAACAACTGCCGTCATTAATAAAAGAGGTGGTGGACAAGGTTTAATTTCTGGAAGAAAAGCATTTCAGCGTCCCATGCCGGAAGGCATAGCATTACTAAATGCAATACAGGATGTATACCTGGATAAAGACATTACAATAGCCTGATTTTCATAATATTATTTATCTGCTGATTGAATGAGCTGGTTTAAGAGAATAAAAGAAGGCATCACTACGTCCACCAAAGAGAAAAAAGAAACTCCGGAAGGATTGTGGTATAAATGTCCTTCATGCAAGAAGATCACGACTACAACGGAACACCTGGCCAATAAATATGTTTGCCCAAATTGTGACTATCATGAAAGAGTGGGGTCTCATGAATATTTTGAGATTATATTCGACAAAAACGAATTCATAGAGCTGAACGAAAAACTGGAGTCGGGCGATCCTCTGGAATTTACTGACACAAAAAGTTATAAAAACCGTCTGATTGATTCCCAAAAGAAGAGCGGTCTATATGATGCACTGAGAAGCGTACATGGTACTGTGGAAGGTAATGATCTGGTATGTTGCTGCATGGATTTTGGTTTTATTGGCGGCTCGATGGGGTCGGTAGTTGGTGAAAAGATTGCCCGGGCTATTGATTATTGCCTTGAATATCGCATCCCATTGCTTATCATTTCCAAATCAGGAGGTGCCCGTATGATGGAAGCAGCATTCTCCCTTATGCAGATGGCCAAAACTTCGGCTAAACTGGCCCTGATGGATGATGCCAAAATACCTTATATCTCTCTTTTAACCGATCCTACTACTGGAGGGGTTACCGCTTCCTATGCCATGCTAGGAGATCTTAATATTAGTGAACCTGGATCTCTCATAGGCTTTGCAGGCCCTAGGGTAGTAAAGGAAACCATCGGGAAAGACCTTCCAAAGGGGTTTCAGACTGCTGAATTTGTGCTGGAACATGGTTTTTTGGATAAAATCATTCATCGCAAGGATTTGCAGCCTACCCTGGCCACTTTACTTAAGATGTTTAAAAACTAGGTTATTACAATTAACAGGGCTTACGTTTGCCAATTTACTCCAAATTTTCACCCTCGAAGTAGGCACCTTTGGTCTATATCGATGAAATTCTATGAAATTCGAGGCAAATATTCCCGTGTTTTTTTGTGTTATTGAAAGAATTGTCTATTTTTGCAATCCGAATTTAAATCGAAGGATACCATGTATTTAACCAGTGAAGTAAAAAAAGGGATTTTCAAGAAACACGGAAAATCCGATAAAGATAGCGGAACATCAGAAAGCCAGATTGCGCTTTTCAGTCACCGTATCAACCATTTGACAGAACATTTAAAAGTCAAAAAGAAAGATCTTAATACACAACGTGCTCTGATCAATCTGGTAGGTAAACGCAAAAGTTTGCTGGACTACCTGAAGAAAAACGATATTACACGTTACAGGGCCATTATTAAAACCCTGGAATTACGTAAATGAGTCCAATCATTGTATTTTAAAAGCATCCCCAGATTTTCCCGGGATGCTTTTCTGTTTATAAGCGGTTATTATAAAGAGGTATAAAAGAGGAAAAAAAGAAAAAAACAACAAAACATGTCACAAACTGGAATTACCAAAACCTTTGATCTCGGAGACGGGAGAATGGTTAGCCTGGAAACAGGAAAGCTCGCTAAACAGGCCGATGGATCTGTAGTAGTAAAAATAGGGAATACCATGTTGCTTGCTACAGTGGTAGCCAACAAGGATGCTAAAGAAGGGGTTGATTTCTTGCCGCTTTCCGTTGATTATCAGGAAAAATTTGCCGCCGCCGGTAAATTCCCCGGTGGTTTTTTCAAAAGAGAAGCCCGCTTATCTGAAAATGAAATCTTAACAAGCCGTCTGGTGGATCGTGCCCTGCGCCCACTCTTCCCTGACGACTTTCATGCTGATGTTCAGGTGATGATTTCCCTGATCTCTGCTGATAAAAACATACAACCTGATGCATATGCCTGTCTGGCTGCAGCTACAGCAATAGCCCTGTCTGACATTCCATTCAATGGCCCCATTTCTGAAGTGCGTGTAGGTCGTGTTGATGGAAAATTTATCATCAATCCCAATTTTTCCGACATGGTGAATTCCGACCTCGATATGATGGTTGCTGCCAGCGAAAAAGACATTACCATGGTTGAAGGGGAAATGAAAGAAATCTCCGAGCAGGATATGGTTGCCGCTATCAAATTTGCTCACGAAGCAATTCGTAATCAAATCAGAAACATCGTTGAATTTGCAAAACAGGCAAATGCCCCGGTTACAAAAAGGGAATACTCGCATGAGAACAACGATGCAGAACTCAAAGAAAAAGTATACAAAGACACTTACGATAAGGCATATGCTGTAGCAAAAAAGGGAGACAAGGATAAACATGCCCGTAGCGAAGCATTTGGCAAAGTACTTTCCGATTACCTGGCTACCTTTTCTGAAGAAGAACGAGCTACCAAAACAGGCCTTATCAAGAAATATTATCACGATGTGGAATATCATGCCGTAAGAAACCTTATTCTGGACGAAAAGAAACGTTTGGATGGGCGCGGTACAGCTGATATCCGCCCAATATGGAGCGAAGTGGATTACCTGCCTTCAGCACATGGTTCAGCCATTTTTACCCGTGGAGAAACGCAATCTCTTACTTCTGTTACACTTGGAACTAAGCTGGATCAATTAAAAATTGATGGGGCTGTGATTTCAGGGGAACAACGTTTTTACCTGCACTATAATTTTCCAGCATTTTCAACAGGCGAGGCTCGTCCTAACCGCGGTGTTGGACGTCGTGAAGTAGGTCATGGAAACCTGGCTTTACGTGCTCTAAAACAGGTATTTCCTACTGATTGTCCCTATACCGTCCGTGTCGTTTCCGATATCCTCGAATCGAACGGCTCATCCTCTATGGCTACTGTATGTGCAGGCACACTGGCTCTGATGGATGCAGGGGTAAAGATTGCAAAACCGGTTACCGGCATTGCGATGGGATTGATTACGGCAAAAGGAAAATATGCGGTACTAAGCGATATCCTTGGCGATGAAGATCATCTGGGTGATATGGACTTTAAAGTTTGTGGTACGAAAGATGGCATTACTGCCTGTCAGATGGACCTGAAAGTAGATGGCCTCCCTTATGAAGTAATGGTACAAGCTCTTGAACAGGCAAAAGCAGGAAGACTGCATATCCTGAATGAGATCAACAAGACTCTGGATAAAGCCCGCGGCGACTATAAACCGCATGCACCTCGCCTGGTACAGATTACCGTTCCAAAAGAATTCATCGGAGCCATCATCGGACCGGGAGGAAAAATTATTCAGGAAATGCAGCGTGAGACTGGCACTACCATTGTAATTGAAGAGAAAAACGAAATGGGCTATGTAGACATCGCAGGCGATAACCAGGAAGCGGTAGAAGCTGCTTTGAAACGTATCCGTAACATTGTTGCTGTTCCTGAGGTAGGTGAAGTATATGAAGGGAAAGTGAAATCCATTCTCAATTTCGGAGCCTTCATTGAATTTATGCCTGGGAAAGATGGTTTGCTCCACATTTCAGAAGTAGAACACCGTCGCTTGGATAATTTGGAAGGTATCATCAAAGAAGGTGACCTTGTAAAAGTAAAACTGATTGGTGTGGATCCTAAAACAGGTAAGTTCAAACTTTCCCGTAAGGTGCTCCTTCCAAATCCGAATAAGGAAAAACAAGAAGAAGAGGCGAAATAATAGTCTTTTAGCAATGGAAATAAAACGGGAGCATGAAGCTCCCGTTTTTATTTTACGGTATAAATTAAGGAATACTGATTTTGATGCCCCTCCTGTATTCACTTTATGACGAAAATGTGTGGAATATCCTTAAAACGTGATTAACTTAGCAGGAAGAACAATTCTGATATGGGAAAAATAAAACAGATTGATGCTTATATAGACAAATCGGCTCCATTTGCTCAACCAATTTTAAACCATTTCAGGGAACTGGTTCACAAAGCCTGTCCGCAGGTGGAAGAAAAAATGAAATGGGGTTTCCCCCATTTCGATTATAAAGGAATGTGTTGCAGCATGGCAGGCTTTAAGGAACATTGTGCCTTAAATTTCTGGAAAGCATCTATCATGAAAGATCCGAAGAAATTACTGACAATTTCCCGGTCGGAGGCAGAAGGTATGGGGCATTTTGGCCGTATTACTTCTTTAAAGGAACTTCCTGCTGATAAAGTATTGATAGCCTATATAAAGGAAGCTGTAAGGCTCAACGAAGAGGGAATTGCATTGCCTCCTAAACAGAAACCCACTGAAAAAGAAAAGCAAAACATTGCCATCCCTCCTGCTCTTGTAGCTTCATTAAAAAAGAACAAAAAGGCAGCTGAGCAGTTTGAAAACTTCAATTATAGCAACAAAAAAGAATATGCCGAATGGATCGGGGAAGCTAAAACGGATGATACGCGCAACAAAAGACTTGAAATAGCTTTGGAATGGATTGCGGAAGGGAAATCCAGAAATTGGAAATATGCCAAAAAGTAAATGATTCGTTAATGAATGTTAAAGACCAAAACCAATAACAACCATTATCGCGTATGTAAATCAAAAAAACATGAGAAATCTAACATTGTTTGCCCTAGGGGTTTTACTCCTATGGTCCTGTGACGGAAACACACAAACCAGTAAGAAAGCCATGGACACAAAAAACACGCCCGCCTCCAATGATAGTACCCCTGTTAAAAAAACAGATGCTGAATGGAAGGCTGTACTAAGCCCAGAACAATATTATGTACTAAGAGAAAAAGGCACAGAACATCCCTTTACAGGAAAACTGCTGGAGAATAAAGAAAAAGGTGTCTATGTTTGCGCTGCCTGTGGAAATGAACTGTTCTCTTCCGACATGAAATTTGATTCCCATTGCGGATGGCCAAGCTTTGATCGTGAAATAGCCGGTGGTAAGATCAAGACAAAAACAGATACTGCACTGGGGATGGTTCGTACCGAGATTATGTGTGCACGATGCGGGGGGCATTTGGGTCACATCTTTGATGATGGCCCGACAAAGACTGGGATGCGCTATTGTGTTAATTCTATCTCCCTGGACTTTAAAAAAGATAAGTAGAAAAAAGTCCTGCAGGATTTAAAATCTTGCAGGACTTTTTATAACTATCTCTCCAATACTTTCTTTATATCTGGCCTAAAGTATAGCTGGCTCTTCAATATTTTACCATCTTCCCGGTATATAGGCTTTCCGTTTTCATCCAGTTTTGACATATTGCTACGGTGTATCTCATCGAACACTTCTACAATCTTATGTTGCAAACCGTGCTTCAGAATAGTACCGAATAAAATATACATTTTGTCACCTAAAGCATCAGCAATCTCAACCAAATCCCCTTTGCGACAAGCTTCCAGGTATTCTTCATTTTCTTCCTTCATCAAGTCATGACGAAGCTGATAATCTTTCTCAGCCACTAATGCTGTAGGGTGCTCATTGCTTTGTATACCGAATACATCATGAAATTCTTTTACACTATTGATTTTATTGATCAAAAGTGGAGACACTGCTGTTTCCTGCATTACTTTGATTTTTTTGTGCTATGGTACTCATCATTCAGACCTTTCAATACATCGGATGTAATATCTAGTTCCTTTTTACCCAGGAGAATCGGAGACCCCATATTACCTGAATAAGCCATAATATACCGGTAATGACCTTCACTGTTATAACGAGCAAGGAAATCAGATAATGTTTTTTGTATATCCCCCATTTGTCTTTGAACATCAGCTTCTAGGTTCTGCATATCGTCCTGCTTCTTTATTACGGAAGCTTGTTCAGCTTGCAGCCCTTTTTTAACCTCTTCCATTTCAGCATCGGTTAGTTTGCCAGCTTGAAACTTTTGCTCGCTCTGTGAATAATCATTCTGAAACTGCTCTTTTGCCCTTTGAAGATCTGACTCCATTTTTGCCTGCTTAACTCTGTTAGTTTTTGAAGCATCGACAATACGGTCGTATTTGACATTAAGTGTATCCAGATTAACATAGACAATATCAGAAGCCTTTATTTCAGAGGGTTTTATAGGCAAGCCTGCTTTTACACTGTCCTTTTTCATAACAACTCCGTTTTTGGCTGGCAAGGTTGTTTCTGAAAAATGAAAATAATACAAGACAATTACTGCGCCAAGCAGGATAATATTCAATACAAGGGAAACGTTTTTCAAGGTAAAATGTTTTAGATATTAATTAACAAAGATAAAAGGGGAAAAAAAAGGGCAGGAAACAGTTTTGAAAAGTTTTGAACGCTGCGATGCGCTATATATTCAAGCATTAAGGTTAATGCGAATGAGTCTTAACCTTAATGAGATAATAGAAACTTGGCTTACGCCATGAGTCCTTTCACGATCCCGTCAACACTTACGGCCTCCGCTTCGGCTTTATAGTTACGAACGATCCGATGACGCAGAATAGCCGGAGCTACGGCTCTTACATCTTCAATGTCAGGAGAATACTTCCCACGAAGGGCCGCATGGCATTTAGCTCCAAGCACTAAAAATTGAGACGCCCTCGGTCCTGCTCCCCAGGAGAGGTATTTATTCACTTCCGCAGTAGCGAATTCAGTATTAGGTCTTGTCTTGGTAGCCAATTTAACAGCAAACTCCAATACGTTATCGGCAATCGGAATACGCCTTACGAGATCTTGGAAGCCAATAATTTCTTCGGAATTCAGAATTTTTTTCAGCTCAGTCGTATGTCCGGAAGTTGTATTCTTAACCACGGTAAGTTCATCCGCATATTTAGGATAATCGAGCCAGACATTGAACATAAATCTATCGAGCTGAGCTTCCGGTAAAGGATAAGTTCCTTCCTGCTCAATTGGATTTTGCGTAGCCAATACAAAAAAAGGTTTACCGAGTTCATATCGTTTGCCGGCAGCGGTAACAGCCCGCTCTTGCATAGCTTCTAATAAAGCAGCTTGCGTTTTAGGAGGCGTACGGTTAATTTCATCCGCCAGGATAATATTAGCAAATAAAGGTCCTTTTATAAATTTAAATTGGCGGCTTTCATCAAGAATTTCTGTGCCGATAATATCGGAAGGCATTAAATCGGGGGTAAATTGAATGCGGCTATAGCTAAGGCCAAGCGCATCCGAAATAGTATTAACAAGTAATGTTTTGGCAAGTCCAGGAACACCAACTAAAAGGCAATGCCCCCTACTGAAAATAGAAATCAGCACGTCCTTAACCACCTCTTCCTGCCCTATAATAACCTTGCTTATTTCAGCATGCAGTTCTTTGTACTTGGCCTGAAAATCATCCAAAGCCTCTACATCATTGCGATAGTTCATTTGATTTTTTTATTCGCTGCCTGAGTCCAATTATTATCATAGGAGCAGCTAAGATAGTCATTCGTAATACTCACATACGTGGTAATAAGCTTTCTGTTTACCCAGTCGCGTATAACCTTTTGTTGCTTCTGAGCAAGTGCAGCCTCCTGAATTTTCGGAAAATCGTCTTTCATGTTCTCTTTATGAGGTTGTGTCCTCCGTTTAAGATAAATGATTCGATAAGCCTGTTTATTATCCTTTGTTTGCATTACAACTGGCTGAGAGACATCACCTGGCTTCATCTGATTAAGCGTGAATACAATTCCTGGATCCACTTGTCCAAGAAGACTCATCTCAAAAAGTGTGGTTCCTGATTGCGGGTTTACAATTAAACCACACGCATTGCGTGTATCTTTATCATCTGAATATTTGGCAGCAGCATCGCAAAATTTTAGGGTATCATTAACAATAAGATTACGAACGCTGTCTAATTTTGCTTTAGCAAGCAGCAGATCAGCGGGAGCGCTTGGCACGGCAATAAGTATATGCTTTACATCAATTTCGTCACCCCTTCTCTCCACCAATTGAACAAAATGAAATCCATAATCGCTTTCAAACACTTCTGAAATTTCTCCTGGTTTCATATGAAAAGCTACAGCTTCGAATTCCGGAACAAACTGACCTCTCTGTATTCCTTTGTATAAACCACAATTATTTTTAGAGCCAGGATCATCCGAATAAGCTCCAGCAGCAGCACAAAAATCCAGCTCTCCTGCGACAACTTTTTTACGCACTCCTTCAATTTTTTCGCGAGCATACTTTTTAAGCTCAGGATTCACTGCCGTTTTCTTTACAATTTGACCGATTTCAATTTCTGAATTGATCAAAGGAATGCTATCTGGTGAAATCGAATTAAAATAAGCATGTACTTCCTGTGGAGATACAGTAAGCTCACCCGTTATTTTGCTTTGCATTTGCTGGGAGAGTAAAAAGTCTTTTTGTTTGTCATGGATATCCACTTTAAATGCCTCGACAGATTTACCGTAAAATTTTTCAAAATTTTCAATGGATCCGAATTGACGTATATACACTTGCAACTTACGCTCTATTTCCTGATCAACCTGAGAATCAGATACTTTTAAACTATCATGTGCAGCTTGAACAAGTAACAATTTCTGGTACATAATATCTTCCAGAATAGCACAACGAGTAGGTTGGCCTGGTTTATAACCCATACCGAGATATTGGCTATACTGTGCCTCTATTTCTGACTGAAGAATAATATTCCCTCCAACAGAAGCCACCACCCTGTCAATCAACTCTTGAGAATATGCACTGGAAGTAACGAGCAGAACCCCGGACAAAAGAAACCTAGATAGAATGTTCATGCGATAAAGATACGAATATGACAGATAATCGGTTATTATTTAAAGTATTCCACCTCTTTGTGCTCTTCGGCCGAACGATATACATCCTCTTTCATCGCATTAATAAGCTGAAGTTTGCGTTTATTAATAATTGCGTTCCGGATATTCTCCTTCTCGAATGCCAACGGAGAAATGCTGTTTTTTATTTTAAACCCCTTAATATTGACAAAATAATAGTGCAAGGAATCCGTCACTTCCACAAATCTGTTATTTCTCAGAAAAAGCTCCTTATTGTATGCTTCTATCGGGATTTCCTTCAAAAGATCGTCAAAAAGCAACCAGGAGTTGTCATCGAGATAAAAATTTTCGGCAAATTCATGACAATAACTCTCAAGAGCTTCTCTGTCATGTGGTAGATCAGAGCGGTATAATACCCTAAGTTTAGCTAGTTGAGGAGCTTTTTTTTTGACCTTTACATACAAAACCTTGATAATATTATCCTTGAGCTGAAAATTTCCCTGATTTTTCTGGTAGTAATCTTCTATTTCTGTTTGAGAAACAACAGTGTCCAGTTTTTGCCGGACAAGCTCTTTCTCATAAGCGTATAGAAGTAGTGATTTTCGGTAGGCTTGAAGCTGCTTGTCCACATTTTTCTGTTCTTCACTTAGATTAGCTTCAGCCTTACGAAGAATAAGCATCTCCTTCGTCCAATTCGTAATGTAGTTATCTGTTATCTTAATACTATCAGCCTTTGAAATGCCTTGAGATACAATTCCCACTAACTGGTCTTCGTACAAATATGTATCCTGAACCCTGGCCACGGGCTTTCGTTTTGTATCTTCCGGACTGCAAGGACGATTGCAAGAAGCAATAAACATCACCATTGATATCAACCCAAGCCACAATTTCACATGCCATCCGAACGGGTCATTTCCTTTTTCATCCTTCATGTAAGCCCTTTTCCTGTAAATAATTACACTTATTTTATCTGGGCCAAAACATCCTTATGAATATTAACAGGATATTTCTTTTTGAGTGATTCGATCCAGGTCTTCTCAAGATAATTCTGATAATCAGAAGTTACTGCCCCTTTTGCATCAGCCAATGCTTTAGGGCTTGGCATCAGTATCTTATTCACTTTAACAAAAGTGAACTTCTTGTCTGTCTCTTTTATTGGCGAAACACCAGGAATCCAATTTGCATCTACAGTACTGTTCTCTCCCTTATTGAATATTTTTGATTCTACCAATAAGTTTAACTGAGAGTCTTTATTGAGCTTTGCAATCACTTCTTTTTCAGATTTCCCCTTTTCCATCATTTTGTGAGCTTCGTCAGCTAGTTTCTCTGTGGCAGCCGTGTATACCGAGGCATCCGAGCGCTCCTCATAAAGATAATTATTCTTATTTTTTTCATAAAATTCATTTAATCCAGCAGTATCTTTTACAGCTTTTGTCCAAACCTTTTTATCCATCAGATCAAACAATAAGATACCATCTCTGTATTCCTGCATTAACGCATGAAATTCAGGGTATTTACGATCCAGTTGCGTCTCTTCATAATTTACAATGGTTTCGTTTACCCAGTTTTTATAGCTTTCATTTACCACAACAGATGGGTCTGTTTTAGCACGTCTTGTCATATGGGATTCCAGATATTTTGCAAAATCAGTCTGTGTATAGTCATGACCGGCGAGCACAAATACTGTTTTATTGAGTTTTGCAGCTTTTGAAGCACTCCATTTAGCCTGAAAGAACGTAGAATCCAGAATTGGAACAAATTCTTCCTTAGCCTTCGCAATTTCTTTGTATTTATATTCTGCCTTAAGTTTGATAATCAACGATTCTTTCCCTTTACTTGATCTACGATCTTTGGCAATTTTTGATTTTAGGTCATTCTTTATATCGTCGAATTTCGGAACCCCTCTACGATCAATACGTTTGATAATATGCCATCCGAAACGTGATTTTACAGGTTCGGAAATATCTCCATTGTTTTGAAGCGCAAAGGAGGCACTTTCAATTTCTGCTGGCATATCATAATAACCAAACCAACGAAGCTCACCACCTTTTGCCGCAGAAACTTTATCATCTGAAAATTGTTTAACAAGGTCTTCAAATTTTTCTCCTTTTTTCAGTTTGGCATAAATTTCGTCAATTTTATTTTTAGCGTTAATTGAGTCCTGTTTGGGTATGCCAGCTTTTGCATTGATCATAATATGAGCAACCAGTATTTCTCCTCTTGCCGCGCGTTTATCTTCCACTTTCACCAAATGATAGCCGAAATTAGTTCTTACAGGCATTGAAATTTCGCCCGGTTTTGTATTGTATGCCGCACATTCAAATGGGTAAACCATTTTCATAGAAGTAAAATAACCTAAATCTCCCCCATTGTTCTTTCCGGATGGGTCATCTGTAACTGTTTTCGCAGCCACTATAAATTTATCCTGAGCGCCTAAAGCATTTAAATCTTTCCCTAAGTTTTTAATATTATTAAGCCTTACTTCAAGCGAATCCTTCGCTTTTTTGACCTTTGCATTTTCAATATCCTTTCTCACCATCTGTTCATATTCATTCATCATTGCCGGAGGAACAGTTTTCCCGATCAAGTTATCACGGATAATCATTGCCCTGTTCCATGCTTCGATCGTATCTTTAGGCAGTGCATTTTCATTAAGCCATATCAGGATATGTCTGGCATGTACATCCCATTTCATTCGCTCATATGCTTCATTAAGTAACTGATCATTAACTTCTTTATCCGTAAGATATGGCTGAGCCAATTGTTTACGGTATCCTGCCAATTCTGTTTTAAAAGCAGCCGATGTATCAAGGCCCATTTCTTCCGCTTCCTTTACCTTCATTTTAAAAGTAACGTAGAGATCCATATAGTTATCCAAAGCCTTTGGATCTTTTGCAGCATCGTCTTTTCCCCGATTTTTGTCATAAACACTTTTAAACTCGGAAAGAGAAATCTGTGTATTTCCAATCGAAAGCAATATGGGGTCTTCATTACCTGATGTTGGAGTCTTCGCATTAGAGGTCTCTGTTTTGACGGCCTGCCCACCCTGTGTTTTTTTGTCATTTTTCCGGTTATCACCAGATGCTTGGGAATAGGAATAGGATACACTGATGATGGCAACTACTACCAGCAATGAATTAAAAATCTTACTTCTCATAGGTTGTTAATTAATTATAGTATTAAAAGCTACTCTGGTCATTTGTTTGTTTTGTCTAAACCTACGCCAGAGCCCTTACTTTATCAAAAGGGAAGCAAATTTAATTAAACTTTTCTATTGGTAAAAGATTAATGATATAAGGCATTCTTCTTGCTTTACAATATTTTTTTATAGCTTAGCCCCGATTTCAAAAAACAGCATTCAATCATTCTGTACCGGATCAATTAACTACAAAACAAAAAACATGTATTTTAACAAGGCTGCTTCCGTATTGTATGGCACTATTGCCACCGCTGCTTGCTTTTTCTTATTCGCCTGCGGCTCTTCCACTCATAATTCCGAGCAAAAAGATGTAGCGTCTGTGAAGGATACTGCTTCTCATACTGGGTCAGGAGATGGTCAGACTGAGCAAACAACCTATACACTTCCCTCCCCTATTCAGATTGCTTCTATTTTCAAAAAGGCTGGGCTGATTTATTACCCGAACATTACCAATTCTGCTGAAAATGCGTCGAAGTACAATGCCGGCAAGGTGAGTGAGTCCCTCAATCTTGGTGTATATAGTGCGGATCTTAGCTATTGCGCCCTAAATAAACAAAACCAGGACTCCCGTAACTACCTGAAGGCTTCTCGTCAACTGGCCGAACAACTTGGATTGGGTAAGGTTTTTGAAACCGACAATTTGGCAGGAAGATTTGAATCCAATTTAGGACAAGAAGATTCCCTTGGGCCGATTATTGCCGATATGGAAATGCAAACCGACCTAATTCTTGAAGAACATGAGCAGGAATATATTTCTGCAACTGTGTTTGCGGGAGCTTGGATTGAAAGTATGTATATAGGTGGAAAAGTGTTTGAAAAAGGGAAAGCCAAGAATGTTTCTTCTCATCTGATTGAACAAATGGCCATTGCTCAAAACATTATTAAGGCCCTTAAATCAAACGAAGCAAAAGATGCAGGAATTCCTGGAGTAATTGCTGACATCTCATCTATTCGCGATTTATTTGAAAATTTTGAAGGCATGAAGGCGATTAGCAAAGATCGGGATGAAGTGGATTTCAGTAAGATTGCAATCACTGATGCTGAAATGGACGGATTCATCAAAAAGATTGACGAGATCAGAGCAAAAATTGTGAAAGGCTAACATTTATACACACCTATGAACAAATTATTGATAGCCGTTTTAGGATTTGCTTGCCTTACTGTCTTTGGTGCATTCGAAGGATCGGATTCAACACAATGCGATACAAATGCACTGAAAGATAAGTCGAGAAAAGCAATGGAACCTTACAAGTTCGATGCTGCCAAGCTCATGAAAATTTCTGCAAGGGGATCAGAATACATGAAAGAAATTGAAGTGCCTTTATTTGCAGGTGAAAACTACCGATTTGTTTTCAATACAGAAGCCCTTAAAAGCTCCATTGGAATTGATATTTACAATAAAGATAAAGACTCCAAACACCGTAAACTGCTGTTCAGTTCAAAGGATGCAGGAACCGACAAAAAAGAATATGTATGGGAATATTCAAAATCTACAAAGGTTTACGTGGATTATATCATACCTGCAGGTGAAAATGGATCCTTTAATGGATGTCTTTTATTTATGGTTGGTTACAAATAAGTGCGATTGCTTAAACAAACACGATGGCTTTCGACCAATTAAGAATCAAAAAAAAGGCTTATGAAAAAACACTTTTATCTCCTTCTCTTTCTGTTGTCATTGACCGGAACAACCTTTGGCCAATGTGATGCCAAAGAGATTGCAAAAAAATGTAAAAACAATCTAAAACCCTTCAATTACGACGGATTTAGTGACACTCCCTTTACATTTAAAGATAAAGCTCAAACAGTTGAAGTTGAGTTTACTGCTTATGCTGGTCAGAAGTACAAATTGATTTTTGCTTCCAGTGGGTTCAAAGAAGACGTAAAAGTTAACATTTACGATAAGTCAAAAACAAATGCAAAACGCAACCAGGTTTTTGATAATTCAATGGGGATCGACAATCTTTTCTGGAGTTTTGAGCCTACAAAAACCGGCACCTATTATATAGAATACGAAATCCCTGTTGCTCTTGATCACCCAAATGAAAAAACAGGATGTATGGTACTAATGGTTGGTTATAAATAATTTTTATTTACTTTAATACTACAAAAGACATATTCCTATTTTTTTGCCATTTTAACAATAGTAAAAAAGAGCCGGACGGTAATTACCATCCGGCTCTTTTTTATACGCTTTTGTCGTTTTTTTCAAGCTCCGGCCGCGGCCTTCTTTTTTCACTTATATTTGCGACTTCAAACCAAAACCTATGTTGTAAATAGGAAAGACTATGATAAAAATAACACTCCCCGACGGCTCTGTTCGTGAATACGAAAGCGGAACCACCCCTCTCCAGGTTGCTCAAAAAATAAGCGAAGGTCTTGCAAGAAATGTTTTGGCTGCACGTGTAAATGGAGAAATATGGGACGCCACAAGGCCATTAATAACAGACAGTACTGTAACACTGCTTACCTGGAATGATGATCAGGGAAAATCAACCTTGTGGCATTCCTCAGCCCACTTATTAGCAGAGGCTTTGGAAGCTATTTATCCAGGAATAAAATTTGGGATTGGGCCTCCGATTGATAATGGTTTTTATTACGACGTGGACTTGGGCGATCGACAGTTAAGTCCCGAAGATTTTAAAAAAATAGAAGATAAAGTACTGGAACTTGCCCGCCAGAATAATCCTTATATACGTAAAGAAGTCTCCAAAAATGAAGCAATTGCCTATTTCAAAGAAAAAGGGGATGAATATAAGCTCGATCTGATAAAAGACCTTATCGACGGGAATATCACTTTTTATCAGCAAGGACAGTTTACAGATTTATGTAAAGGTCCTCATATACCCAGTACCGGCTTCATAAAAGCAGTGAAGGTTATGAGTATTGCAGGAGCATATTGGAGAGGGGATGAAAAAAATAAACAACTGACCCGGATTTATGCTATTACTTTTCCGAAAGATAAAGAGCTGAAGGAATACCTATTATTGCTCGAAGAAGCTAAAAAAAGAGACCATCGTAAATTGGGTAAAGAGCTCGAACTTTTTACTTTTTCGGAAAAAGTGGGAATGGGGCTCCCTCTCTGGCTTCCAGCAGGGGCTTCATTAAGAGAGCGTTTGGTGCAATTTATGCAACGGGCCCAGATAAAAGCGGGATATCTTCCTGTTATAACTCCCCATATCGGGCACAAACAACTATATGTTACTTCTGGGCATTATGAGAAGTACGGCGCGGACTCATTTCAGCCTATAAAAACACCACAAGAAGGGGAAGAATTCTTCTTAAAACCGATGAATTGCCCCCATCATTGCGAAATTTATAAAAGCAAACCCCGTTCCTACAAAGATCTCCCGCTTCGTTTGGCTGAATTTGGCACGGTATATCGTTATGAGCAACATGGAGAATTACATGGACTTACCAGGGTAAGAGGGTTTACTCAAGATGATGCGCATTTATTTTGCCGTCAAGAACAAATCCAGGAAGAATTTTGCAAAGTCATCGATTTAGTGCTTTATGTTTTCCGGGCACTCGATTTTACAGACTATACAGCTCAGATTTCTTTACGGGACCCCAATAATAAGACAAAGTATATCGGATCAGACGAAAACTGGCAGAAAGCAGAAGAAGCTATCATTCTCTCTGCCAAGGAAAAAGGGCTAAGAACAACCACTGTATTAGGCGAAGCTGCATTTTATGGCCCAAAACTGGATTTTATGGTAAAAGATGCTATTGGGAGAAAATGGCAACTGGGCACCATTCAGGTAGATTACAACCTACCCGAACGTTTCGAACTGGAGTACACTGGAAGTGATAATCAAAAACATCGGCCTGTAATGATACATAGGGCACCTTTTGGGTCTCTAGAGCGATTCGTGGCGGTTTTAATCGAACATTGTGCAGGTAAATTTCCGCTTTGGCTTACCCCAGAGCAGGTAGTTGTGCTTCCAATTAGCGAAAAATACAACGATTACGCTAAAAAAGTTTTGGATTTGCTGAAAAATTACGATATTCGCGGGCTTATTGATGACCGAAACGAGAAAATTGGCAGAAAAATAAGAGATACCGAGGTAAAAAAGGTGCCTTTTATGTTAATTGTAGGAGAGAAAGAAGAGGCTGAAAATATGGTTTCGGTTAGAAAGCAAGGAGACGGGGATGTGGGAAGTATGTCGACGGAATCTTTTGCCAATTTGATTAATAAAGAAATCGAAGAAAAATTGGCCACATTTTAATAATTTGACATTAACCAGTAAAAACGGAGGTATCTATTTCAGCTGAATTTAAAAAACCTTTCAACCCGGCATTTAAAAGACCTGCCGGTACTTTTTCAAGACCAGGAGGAGCCTTCAATAGACCCCGGTTTCAGAAAAAAGAAGACGCTCACAATATCAATGAACGTATTCGTGCTAAAAGTGTCCGTGTGGTCGGAGAAGGAATTGAACAGGGTGTTTTCTCTATTGAGAAAGCTCTTGAGATTGCCCGCGAAGTAGGGCTTGATCTGGTTGAAATTGCTCCAACAGCCGACCCTCCTGTTTGTAGAGTGATTGACTATAAAAAGTTTTTATACGAACAAAAGAAAAAGCAAAAAGAGCTCAAAGCAAAGACTGCCAAAGTGGTGGTAAAAGAAATTCGTTTCAGCCCTCATACAGACGAACATGATTTCAATTTCAAACGAAACCATGCGCTTAATTTTTTGGATGAGGGAGCAAAGGTAAAAGCATATGTAATGTTTAAAGGAAGAGCTATTATGTTTAAAGAGCAGGGAGAAGTATTGTTACTCCGTTTTGCACAGGAACTTGAGGAGCATGGTAAAGTGGAGCAATTACCGCTTCTAGAAGGGAAAAGGATGATTATGATCCTAGCACCAAAGAAGAAAAAATAAATACGATTCAATCCAATACAATACCCAATAAAAAAACAGCAAATGCCCAAAATGAAAACAAAATCCTCCGCAAAGAAACGCTTTGTGGTGACGGGTTCAGGAAAAATTAAGCGTAAGCATGCGTTCAAACGGCACATTCTCACAAAGAAAGCCACGGCACGCAAACGTGCCTTGACAAAAGATGCACTGGTGCATGATGCAGACCTGAACAACGTGAAAAATATGCTTTGCCTGTAGGCAAAACATATGGTTAATTGAGTGAATACTAACCAGGTGAACAGCTAAGAAAGATCTGACATAAACAGACGCTGCAGCCAAAAAAAACAAAAACAAATGCCAAGATCAGTAAATGCGGTAGCTTCGAGAGCCCGCAGAAAAAAAGTCCTCAAACAAACAAAAGGTTATTGGGGCGCAAGGGGTAATGTCTGGACTGTTGCAAAAAACACTTTTGAAAAGGGGCAAACATATGCTTACCGTGACAGAAAGACTAAGAAACGAAATTTTCGCTCCCTTTGGATTCAACGTATAAACGCGGGTGTACGAGAACATGGTATGTCTTATTCTGAATTTATTGGCAAAATGAATAAAGCAGGTATTACTCTAAACAGAAAGACTTTGGCAGATCTTGCCATGAATCATCCCGAAGCTTTCAAAGCAGTCCTCACCTCTCTGAAATAGAATTCTCTCTTAATTCGCAAAAAAAAGCCCCTTCATGGGGCTTTTTTATTGTGATCCAAATCACGCTGCTTACTACTTTTGTCTCTGATGAAACTACTTACTCAATACTAGGTGAAGATCTACAGAATTAGTCTAATGAGTTGAATTTTCATAGAAATAATAAGCCTTTAGCTTCCTATCCAAAAAAACTTCTATTCACAAGAAAACTTGTCAAATTTAAACAACAAACAATTAATTAGAGGTATTTAGCTCACTCCTACCCTTTTAAAATTCAATCAGAAATTCGATAATGATCAAAAATAAGACAGAAAGTAAGTGCTCCAAAAATAATTTCCTGTCTCAAAATTTGGTACATGCTTGCACTCTTTTTTATATCACTTTTTTTTCACAACACGCTCGAAATCCCTTCCTATTATTGCCTTATAGCCCTTGCCTTAGACAAGCTTTTAATTAACAACAAATTAACTAGGTATTATTATAGTAGATTGCTCTAAATATTCATATCAGTCTGTGATATTTTACGAAAGAATATTATGTTCTAATTTTATCGCTCTCTATTAAATCAATGATTTAAGAATGAACAGGATAAAAGAAATATTAAAGCACCAAGGTCGGTCTCAAGCGTGGCTGGCAGAAAAGATTGGCAAAAGCTATGTTGTAGTCACTAACTACTGCAATAACAAAACCCAGCCCAGCATTGTGGTTCTAAAAAAAATAGCGGAAGTCCTTGAAGTCGATGTCCGAGAATTGCTCGTTCCTACTAAAGGTAAATAAATCCGTTTGTGCAGATTGGAAACGAATCTCTGATTACGATTTAAAATTTCTTTGGGATCCACTTATTATGCCCTCATCTCCCATAGAATTAGATCGTTTTGCAACCACAGCTTCTTAAATAGCAGCCAATTGCTAATATTAAGTTGCAAATTTGCAAGCAACTCTTCACAGGAGGGACATTCTTTAACCTAGCCTTCATTTCAGAGAAATTAGGTGGGATAAACAATTAGATAGCTTCCAATGCAGATTCAGGTAGCCAGCCAGCTGCTCCATTAGCAAGTCTCACCTCCTTCCAACTTCCATTCGTTTGAAGAAGGGTGACTTTGGCACCTTCATGTAAAATAAACAAGTCAGTTCCCTTTTCGTCAGGAGACCCCTTAGCAGTAATATTAGGAGCCAGAATGATTGCTTCTGTATGTAAAGCATCAGAACTGCATCTATTCCAGGCAATAAGCGAAGTGCTGATACTTAAAAGCAGGAATGTGCATGCAAGAATAAATGAAATCTGGCGTATTAGTATCTGCGGAGACACCAGATATAGCAGAATCAAACCAATACAAATGATAAAAAAACCTATGCTATAAAATGACCACCCTCTTTCGGTAGACAGACCAAAGAAACGACGTTTCCAGATATTTATAATTTCCTCTTTGGGACTCTCTATCCGGTCAGTGATTTGGCTATTGGCAATTTTCAAATTAATATTAATATCCTCATCGTCAGGCTCAATTTTTTTTGCCCTTTCATAATTAAGAATGGCTTTGGGTATGTTTTTAGACTTATAGTATGCATTACCCAGATTGAAATATAATTCCGGAGCAATAAGCCCCTTTTTCATAGTTCCTTCATAAAGAGTTATTGCATAAGAGTATTTTTTTTGAGCATAGGCCAAATTTGCCGAATCAAGCAAATTTTTGCCATTTCCCTGGCAAATTTTAAAGAAAAGAGAAAACACTACCAATGCAAATGAGAATTTTTTCACCGTTCTAAGTATTCAGTTCATTTAAATCTTTTTTTTTCGCTCAGCCTAAATATGCTTTACTAGATCATTTTCCATTTTAGCAATCAACAAAAGGCTTTGATCATATATGCTTTTAAGATCTCCGCTAGCAGAAGAAGAAGCGTAACGGGCAAATTCGCAGGCATTTATTACAGTTATCAACTGAACTATTGTTTCTTCGCGCACTTCTTGCTTTATCAGTGTTACTTGTATTGATTCTTTTGATAAATCAGAAACAGGTATAAAAAGTTTATCACTCAGATATCCGTACAAGGCACGAAAAATTTCTTCATAAAATTTCTCTTTATTATTACTTTGTATATGTCCATAAGCGATGGCTAACCTTTTCTGAGCCATTTTGGTCGCTTTTCGGCTCTTCATAAGACGAATATCACTACGATCCTTCAGGCGTTTATGTCTTAATACTAAAAAAAGGATGAAACAGCCTCCCGGCAGTATGAATCCAAGATCATAAGCAGGCGAACCGAAAAAGTGACTTCCGCTCTCTTGCAGATCTATATTCCCAGTTTTTATGTATCGTATATCGTTAGCAATTAAAGCTACATCTTTTCTATTATTAGCAGAGACCATAACCGATACAGCGCTTGTATCCCCCACTCCTTTCTCTACTTGCAAAACAAATTCAGGGGTACGTAGCGTTACATAACTCTTTTTCTCAGGGTCAAAATAACTAAACAAAGTCTCTTCAATTCTAAAACTGCCATGATAACGTGGTATCAAAACGTATTCATTTGCCTTAGTTCCACTTACACCATCAGCCAATACACTAATATTCTCTGTTTGTTTGGGATCATAACTCTCTATATCCGAAGGGATTTTAACCTTTGGTATATCAATCAAGTTAACATTTCCTTTTCCTGTGATCGTAACATTCAAGTTAACTGCTTCATTGGTTTTGACTTTGTCTTTATTCAGTTGAGCCTTCATAGTAAATTGCCCTACAGCTCCTGAAAAGTCAATAGGTTTACCCGCTTCCGGCAATGAAACAACATCGATCTTCTGGGCTTGCCCTTTCAGTTTATATAGTACATCTTCACTGATCGGCCCGAAAAAATTCCACGGGTCCTGATTCTTACTTTGTTGCCTGACTATACAGTCAATTTCTATCGGCTCTATTTCAAGTGTTCCTGTACGTTGAGGGAACAGAAAGCTTTTTTTAAATTCAATCACAAAATACTGAACCCCATTCAATGTTTCTTTTCCTACCTGGTAGTTTTTAGGGTTTGGAATGTCCTGAGACCAAAAACCTGTATAAGCAGGCATTTTGGCATTCTGAAATCCCACCAGATTAATCCGTGCATAGACTTTATGAGTAATCGTTACTTGCTCTCCGAGATAAACCTTGGTCTTATTTAAACTACTCTTAACATACAATTGATCCGATACTGCCTGGCCGGCCTTGCTTTGTTGATTTTGATGTTGATTTCCACTACTTGCAGAAGCACTTAGCACTTCTATTGTAACACTGTTGGATTCCAGTTTCCTTCCACCAGCAGCTATTTTTGCCGGACCTATATAAAATTTTCCCTCTTTTTTAGCGCTTAAGTAGTAGGAGTAAGAATTTGACTGAGAAACATTTCCATTAATCATGGACATACTTTGAGAACTATTTGGGCCGGACAGCACATTAAAATCACTAAAATTGGGAGCCTCAAAATTATTTCCTGCGAAATCAATTGTAAAACGAATTTCAAATGTTTCATTAACGCCAACTGGATTTTTACTTACTGTAGCTGAAAATTGCTGAGCCCCAGACCATAACCCTACTAATAATAAAACGACAAAAAGGAATAACTTCTTCATTTCAATTAAGTTACGAAATCATACACAGTAATACAGTAAAACAGTAAAACAATCTACTACCAGTCCTTTTCGATTATTACGCTTTGAGCTTTATCCTTCTCTTTTTGTTTCTTAAGCTTAGCCTGTATTTTTCGTTCATTATTATTTACTTCATTCAACATTTTTTGAGCTGCGCCTTTTGAGACTTGATTCTGTTGGATTTTCTCCTGTTTGTTATTATCCTTATTACTTTTTTGATCTTCCCCACTCTTGTCATTCTTTTTATCCTTATTATCCTTGTCTTTCTTATCCTTGTCGCTCTTATTATTTTTCTTATCCTTATCGTTCTTATTATCTTTCTTATCCTTATTGTCTTTGTCGCTTTTCTTATCCTTATTTTGCTGCTGTCTCAGCATCTCTTGTGCAAAAGCAAGGTTATAACGGGTGTCTTCATCTTTAGGGTTCAATGTTAATGCTTTTTTGAAGGCTAGTATTGATTCTTCATATTTTTTGTCTTTAAGCAAGGCATTTCCAAGGTTATGAAATGCTTCTGACTTCAGGTGATCATCCGATAGTAAAACATGTGTTAACTCTTCAAATTTTGTTGCCGCTTCTTTATTTTTACCTTGTTTGTAATATGCATCCCCTAGATTAAATGCACCTTTATAATTACTTGGGGTTATCTCACTGGATTTCCGGTATTGATCTTCCGCTTCCTTAAATTTACCATCGGCGTACATTTTATTGCCTTCCCGTATCAATTTCTTTTCTTCCTGTGCTACAGAACCAGATGGTACAAATGCTACAAAAATTAATAAATGGATCGAAATCATGCTCCAGAATCTCGCCCTGCAAGTCAACCGTTTTTGTAACTCCATTATTGCAGTGTTATATAAATACATCCTAGATTGAATTCTCATTACAATAAATTAATTCAGGCCTTACCCACTCTCGCCTGAGTCTCATGTTTGGTTTCTCCGAACAGATTTAAACGTTTATACAATTTGCTCTTTCTTTCCGAAATAACAATTTCCGCTACAAGTAATATTAGTGCCGCCCAAACAAAAAACAAGTAATAATTATCATAATCATCATACATTTTACTTTCTATATCGGATTTATCCATTCTCGAAATCTCATCAAGAAGTCTGTTTAATCCAACATCAGCATTCGAAGCATGAGTGTAAGATCCATGCCCTGCTTTAGCAATCTCTTCCAGTGTTGTTTCATTCAGTTTCGTAATAATTGTGGATCCATTTCTATCTTTACGATAGCCGGTGAATGTCTTTCCTTCATATACAGGAATGGGTACCCCGTTAGCCGAGCCCAACCCAATTGTATGAATAACAATACCCTTCTGATAGGCCTGGCCAGCCATTTCAGTAACATTTCCTTCATGGTCTTCTCCGTCTGTAATAATGATAAGGGCCTTGTTTTTCCCCTCATCAGTACCAAAAGCATCTTCTGCCGTTTCTATAGCATCCGCAATAGAAGTACCTTGGGTAGGAACGATATCCGTATCAATATTATCCAGAAAAAGTTTGGCAGAAGCATAATCAGTAGTTATCGGCAATTGAACGTATGCTCTGCCAGCAAAAACGATAAGTCCAAGCTCATCGCCATTGAGATTATCAATCAGTTTACTGATAGCTCGTTTAGCCCTTTCCAATCTATTGGGCTGAAGATCTTCTGCTTTCATGCTATTCGAAACATCCAGCGCAATAATTATTTTAGCGCCTTTTCGCTTAGCCTCCACAAGCTTACCTCCGGCTCTTGGATTCCAGATGGCAACGATGACCATAGTAATGGCCATTAAAAACAACACGAAACGAAAAGTTCCTTTTGCTTTTGAAACATCAGGAAGAAGCTTTGTTACCAGACTATATTCCCCATAACGTTTCACCATTTTTCGTCTCCAGGCTAGGCTAAGCATAAAAAAGAATATGCATAAGGGTAAAAGCCCCAGCAGGTATAAATAGTGCTTATTTTCCAGACTCAACATATCTTCAAAAAAATTCGATCAATTTCCGTTTATACTTCTCAAAAAAAACTGGCGTACAATAATTTCAATCATCAATACAAAAAGCAATCCAAACGCAAAAGGTAAGTATACTTCTTTCCCTTTGGAAAAATTCTTCTCACTAACAATGTGTCTTTCCATTTTATCAATTTCCTGATAGATTTTTTTTAATTTTTGGGTATCTGTAGCTCTAAAATATTTCCCTCCTGTCTTTTCTGCAATCTTTTTTAACACGGCTTCATCGATTTCCACATCCACTAAATCCAGAATGTATTTTCCATTAGCATCGATAGCCACTGGAGCCAATGCTTTACCATTAGTACCCAACCCAACAGTGTAAACCCTTGCTTTGTATGCTTTCGCAATTTCGGCAGCAGTGAGCGGGTCAATAGCTCCCTGATTATTTACTCCGTCTGTAAGCAAAATAATCACATTGCTTTTCTGAGTCGTATCAATTCTGGATACTGCTGTTGCAAGTCCCATTCCAATAGCCGTGCCATCGGCCATCATACCTGTATGAATACCTGAAAAAAGATTCTTTAAAACAGTATGATCAGTGGTTAGGGGACACTGTGTAAAGCTCTCTCCACTGAAAACCACTAACCCAATCCTGTCCTGAGGACGGCTGTCAATAAATTCCATTGCCACGGCTTTGGATGCTTCCACTCTGTTTGGTTTAAGATCTTGAGCAAGCATACTAGTTGATAGGTCAAGAGCGATAATAATATTAATGCCTTCGGAACTCACATTTTTCCAGTTTTTTACACTTTGGGGTTTTGCAAGAATTAATATAAGAAGAGAAAGCGAAATAGAACGAAGCACAACAACAAAATGACGAAGATACTGGCGAAAGGATCCGGGGATTCTTTCCAAATTATCCAATGAGGAAACAATTAGTTCGCCCTGTGCATTTCTGCCTTTCCAAAGATACCAGCCAATATATCCCGGAATCAATAGAAACAGCCAAAACATAGACTTGTTGGCAAATGTTATATCGTTAATAAACTGCATTCAGGGTTGGAATTGTGTGGGTGCAACAAACTGCTCCTGCTTCGTTTCCTCAACAAATGCCCTTGCATTATTCATGCTCATTTCATTCTCGTCTGGCAATGCATGTTGCCGGGCAAATTTAACCATATCGGCTAGTTTTAGAAGTTGATACAATCTTGCTCTGGTTTCAGATGGAAGGTCAATACTTCTAAAACTGCTCAGGATTTCATCAGAAGTTTGCTCTAATGCATGAATCAGAAAACGTTGCTCGATGTATTGACGAATAATATCCGTGAGTGTACTGTGGTATTCTTTCAGCTTCCCCTCCTGCCAAAGTTTCTGCCGTTGAAGTTTTTCAAGGTTGTCAAAGGCTATAATGTGGGGGGGAAGTAAAGGAATTAATTTAATGGGTGCTGTTGGTTTCTTTCTTATTAAATACCAAATCACAATAATGACAACAACAAGAGCAATTAGTCCAAACCCTACCCAACGAAATATTGGAATTAATTCATGCCAATCGAAAGGTTCTTCTAGAGGTTGTTTGATATCTTTAATTGCCATCGTTGTATCCACTTTCATTCCCTGAACATGAAGCAGCATTGCTTCAGTCAGAAGTGGCTTAATTGTATCACGGTTAATAACAAAGTGAAAAGGTGGTATAGCGTAATACCCTGAGTCAAAAGAAGTAATAATAATACGTTTTTCCTGACCAAGTTCCCCGTTCTGATGCTCCTTATCCGGTCTGAGTGTATCGGTTTGAAATATCTTAACTACCTGAATATTTTTAATCAGCGTGTCGGAAACTATAGGCCAGTCAATTTTAACAGGATCCTGTTTACCATCCGTCCAAACCCTCAATATAACAGTAGCTTGCTCTCCAATACGTATATTACCAGTGTCCAAAGTTGCGCTTACATGTTGAGCAAGACCAAACTGTATTTGCAGGAATAATACCAGTCCTACCAACCAATAACCAGAATATTTTATTTCCTTAAACACGGTTTCCGAATAAAGTCATTAAAGGCTGTACGTATGATTCATTGGTTGCAATACGAGTATAATTAATTCCACACTTAACAAGGGTAGATCGAAGTATATCCTCTCTTCTCAATGCTTCGGCAGCATAATGTGTACGGACTTTTCTATTGGAGGTATCTATCCATTTCGACACGCCCGATTCCGAATCTCTTAATTTCACAAGACCAATATCGGGTATCACATTTTCTCTTGGATCATATATTTTCAAAGCAATAAGATCATGCCGTCGGCGGGCTAATTTTAAAGCATCGCTAAAACTGTTTCGGGAGGCGCCAGTAATATGAACATCAATAAAATCTGATAACAGAAAGGCTATACTTCTTTTTTTGGTAATATTAGTAAAATAGCGCAAAGCCAGTTCTATGTCCGTTTTATTATGTTCCGGTCTAAATTCAATTAAATCACGTATAATATGCAAAATATGGCTTCTTCCTTTTTTAGGAGGTATGTACTTCTCAATTTTATCGCTAAAAAAAATAATTCCAATTTTATCATTATTCTGAATGGCAGAAAAAGCTAAAACAGCGCTTAGTTCCGTAATCATATCACGTTTGGCTTGTTGTTGTGTTCCGAATTTCCCGGAAGCGCTTACATCCGCCAAAAGCATTACAGTCATTTCTCTTTCCTCTTCAAATACCTTAACAAAGGGAGCGTTGAAACGGGCTGTCACATTCCAATCTATAGCTCTTATATCATCACCAGGTTGATATTCCCTTACCTCACTAAAAGCCATACCCCGCCCTTTAAAGGCGCTATGATAACTACCGGAAAAAATCTGATTGGACAGTCCCAGTGTCTTTATTTCAATTTTTCTTACTTTTTTGAGTAATTCGAGCGTTTCCATATAATAATTAAGGAACTTCTACCACATTCAGGATCTCTTGAATAATCTGTTCCGCGGTTACATTCTCAGCTTCTGCCTCGTATGTTAATCCAATACGGTGACGCATGACATCCAGGCATATAGCACGTACGTCTTCAGGTATCACATATCCTCTTCGTTTAATAAACGCATACGCCTTCGCAGCTAATGCCAGATTAATGCTAGCCCTTGGAGAGCACCCATAGCTGATCAACTGGCTGAATTTATCCAGTTTGTAATCCTTCGGTGAACGCGTTGCAAAAACGATATCAACAATATACCGTTCTATTTTTTCATCCATATACACTTCCCTTACCTCTTTACGCGCTTTAACAATGTCTTGCTTACTCAGAATCCCTGCGGTAAGCGGAAACTCATTTGCTATATTCTGACGAATAATGTTCCGTTCCTCTTCCTTTGTTGGATAACCAATTACTATTTTTAGCATAAACCTATCTACCTGCGCTTCTGGCAAAGGATAGGTTCCTTCCTGTTCAATCGGGTTTTGTGTTGCTAGAACCAAAAAAGGCTCCGGTAAAGGGAATGTTTCATCTCCGATAGTCACCTGCCGTTCCTGCATAGCCTCCAGCAAGGCGCTTTGCACTTTAGCTGGAGCCCGGTTAATTTCATCTGCAAGGATAAAATTAGCAAACAACGGTCCTTTACGAACAGTGAACTGCTCTTGTTTCTGATTATAAATCATAGTACCAATTAAATCGGCCGGAAGCAGATCGGGAGTAAACTGGATACGACTGAAATCTGCGTGAATACATTTAGCCAGTGATTTAATAGCCAGAGTTTTGGCAAGACCAGGAACCCCTTCCAACAGGATATGTCCATTGGACAGCAATCCTATCAGCAAGCGTTCAACCATGTATTTCTGGCCGATAATCACTTTACCCATTTCCAGGTGGAGCATATCCACAAATGCACTTTCTTTCTGGATATGTTCATTCAGTTCATTGATGTCCGTCATAAATCAATTGTTTGATGTTGAATTAGAAATAAACCGCATTTACTATTAACGGCTTTGCAAAAATAGCACGCTTCCCGAAAAAAAAAAACAGGAAATGGGTGTTAAAAAAAGTTAAGTGGAAGGGTATATCCGTTTAATTCTTTCCGTATTTCCTCTATTACGGTAAGATCGTATATGACTAATTGGAGGGGGGCTATACACGACGAAGTCTTAAACTATTTGCAACTACAGAAACCGAACTCAAAGCCATGGCAGCACTGGCTATCATCGGATTTAGCAAAAATCCGTTTATGGGATACAGGATACCAGCAGCAATTGGTATCCCAATGATATTATATATAAAGGCCCAAAACAGGTTTTGGTGTATTGTTTTGACTGTAAGTCTCGATAATCTTATTGCTTTCGGTATAACATTCAAATCCGAAGAAATGATCGTCATTTTAGCCACATCCATTGCAATATCAGATCCTTTACCCATTGCAATACCAACATTAGCCTGTGCCAATGCTTCCGAATCATTAATACCATCACCCACCATCGCCACTACCTTTCCCTTCTTTTGAAGGTCCCTGACAAATTCAGCTTTATCAGACGGTAGCATTTCGGCCCGAATTTCATTAATTCCGACCATTTTGGCAACGGCCTGAGCTGTTGTTGGATTATCACCGGTAAGCATATAAACCGCTATTCCTTCCTGCTGCAAATGGCGAATCGCCTCTTTAGAGGATTGCTTGACTTTGTCCATGATTGCAATGATAGAAAGCAAACGGGTATCGGTCGAATAATAAACAACTGTTTTCGTTTCTAATAAAAAAAACTCAACCCTCTTTTTTGCTTCTTCTGTTATACATACACCATTTTCTGCAATAAAGGCAGCACTACCAATCAGATAATTTACATTACTATATGAAGCTAGAACCCCTTTCCCTGTAATACTCTCCATTTTTTCAATAACCACAGGTACAATATCTTCCTCCTTTAACTTTCTGCAAACAGCTTCCGCAAGCGGATGCTCTGACTGCGATTCAATTGCCAGTAAAATTTGCTTTAAAATTTTCTGCTCATCGATAGATGCTGCAAACCACAGATCTGTTACCTCCGGTTTTCCTTCGGTAATTGTACCTGTTTTATCAAGAAGAATGACATTTATTTTCTGAGCCTGCTCCAGGCTTTCGGCATCCTTAATAAGAATACCCTTTTCTGCTCCCTTTCCAATTCCTACCATGACAGCCGTTGGAGTAGCCAGTCCTAAAGCACAAGGACAAGCAATAACCAAAACAGTCACCATGGATATAAAAGCATGAGGCAGAGCCTGTTCTCCCCCTATGAACAGCCATACCCCAAAACTAAGCAAGGAGATACATAACACAACAGGAACAAATATTCCCGCTATCTTGTCTACCAGTTTCTGGACGGGCGCTTTACTCCCCTGAGCTTCCTGAACCATACTTATGATTTGGGCAAGGAGCGTATCTCCCCCCACTTTTACTGCTGCAAACTGAAAACTGCCCCGTTGATTAATCGTACCGGCAAAAACCTCTTTCCCGACGGTCTTCTCCACCGCAACAGGCTCCCCATTTATCATGCTCTCATCAACATAGGAGGCTCCCACAAACACCACTCCGTCAACTGGGATTTTATCCCCGGGTTTTACCAGAAGCCTGTCCCCCACCGCTACCAGCGATATTGGTATTTCAGTTTCCGCCCCGTCATTAGCTATTTTTATTACTGTCTTGGGCTGCAAACCGATAAGTTTTTTGATAGCGAAGGATGTAGTCGTCTTCGCTCTTTCCTCCAGCAGTTTACCTAATAAGATAAAAGCAATTACAACAGAAGATGCCTCATAGTATACATGGGGATGAAGGCCTCTAGAAAGCCAGAAAGAAGGATAAACTGTATTCCAAACACTAAACAAATACGCTACACCCGTGCTGATAGCTACCAGGGTGTCCATATTGGCTTTACCATGCCGAGCCTGTTTCCAGGCATTAATGAAAAAACCGCGCCCGAACCAGCACAAAATCGGACTTGTGAAAGCAAACATAATCCAATTCGCCCACGTCAGATGCACAAAAAGCATTCCAATCACCATCACCGGTAATGCTAAGATCGACGAACATATTGCTTTTAATCTAAGGTTTTTATATTCCGAAAGCTTTATTTTTTCGCTCACTTCTTCGTCTTCTCCTTCCCCTATAAGCATATCATAACCAACACCTTGCAATGCATTTTTCATTTGTTGCAATGAAATCTGAGAAGGGTTAAATTCAACGAGTGCTGATGCATTGGCAAAATTGACTGCTGCATGAGCAATACCTTTTTGTGTCAATAAAGTACGTTCAACACTTATTGCGCAGGAAGCACATGACATACCAATGATGGGAATACTCTTTCGGGTCAGCTCCACGTTGTAACCAGAGTAGGTTTCATACCGGGTGGATTATAACTTTGCTTCTTTTACTAATGTAGTAGCATTCAGCTCTCCTTCATGCTTCCACACCAGCTTGCCATCCTTATACAACTCTAAAACCGGGATGGCTTCGACACCTTTAACTTTCAGCAGATCCTTGTTATCATCTGCATCAATTCTAACCAGCTTAAGGCTTTCTTTTTTTATCAATGCGATAGAATCCAGCATCGGAGCCATCTGTCTGCAAGGTTGACACCATCTGGCAGCGTAATCTACTAGAACATACTTATCCGTTTTAAGTAACATATTAAAGTCATCGATACACATCCCTTTTCCAGCAGGAGAAGAACCTGCATCAAGCGGTTTTCCTTCAGCATTCCACTTCATAACTCCTCCTTGCAAATTATACACCTCCGTAAAACCCAACTCGCCGAGTTTCTTCGCGGCAGCAGCACTCCTTCCTCCTGACATACAATAGACCATTACAGGTTTATTTTTATCCAATTTTTTAACCTGCTCGCTAAATTCATCCCCTCTAATATTATAATTTACAGCTCCTTTCAGATGGCCTTGTTCAAATTCTTGTGATGTTCTTACATCCACAAGTTGTACATTCCCCGAATTCAGTTTTTTCTCAAAATCATCAACAGGTAGAACCGCATTGATACTTTTCACATCACTTGCGGGAGGAGTTCCAGATGATTTATTTTCACTATTCTGGCAAGAAGAAACAAGGGTTAAAAAACACAGAGAAAACAAGAAGAGATACGCTTTCATAAAGGAAAATTTTAATGAAGTGAGGAATGGTTTAATAAAATTAACCAATCCATTTCTATTTCATTCAGGAATGCTTAACAAATTTCTCCAGGTTATGCCAGGATCCTCCATTATGAACATTCAAAAAACCCCTGCTTTCCAGAATACGTTTAGCAGAAGAGCTTCGCATTCCGGAAGCACAACAAGTAATAATAGGCTCTTCCTTCCTGTCAAATTTTCTAAGATTGCTTTCTAACTGATCCAAAGGGATATTGAGAGACCCTTTCAGATGTCCACTTGCATATTCGCCTTTTGTTCTGACATCGACAATAACAGCACCTTGGGCAATCAAGTCGCCCAAATCCTGTTTATGATGATTTAATCCAAATATTTTTTTGAGTGTCTGTATCATGTGCGTCTTATTAAATTCAGAACCGCAAAACAATTATTCTCATTTGAAATTCTGTTTTACAATACAAAGCTAGTCAGTGTTCGCGAAAAAATTCTGACAATCGACAGAAAGCCTCATGATTTCGATCAATTTAATCGATTGTGTTGTTTATTAATATAATTGCCACCATTAGACCTTGAAAGGTTAACATAAACATGATATTGCAATAAAAAAATGCCTACCCCCGTTTTTCTGCGCGAAAACCCACAACAAGTACATCATCCCGTTGACGGACGTTCCCCTTCCAGGAATAAAACGCTCCCTCCAATTTGCTCTTTTGAGCATCACATTCAAGCGATGCCACAGACGTCAGTAATTTTCTGAACTGACTACGCATAAATTTTCTTTTATTTACCCCACCTTTTTGATCAGCATAGCCATCTGTAAACAAATACACCACTTCATTCTCTTTTAAAGATACCCGATGTTGCGAAAATTGAATCCCAGCCCTGTCTCCAATGGAAACTTTATCTACCGGGTAGCATATTATTTCCGAACCTGAAGCAATCCACAATTCATTTTTCGCTCCCGCATAAGTCAATATTCCTGTTTTTTTATTCAGTCTGCAGAGTGTCATATCCATACCATCTCTTGTACCACCTGGATTACTCTTTATCAACTTCTCCACAACCTGATTATTTACCTCCTGAAGTATCTGTGCAGGCTCCATTAGCCCCTTGTCTTTCAATGCAGACTCTAGCACATCATATCCCATCATACTCATCATGGCGCCAGGAACACCATGTCCTGTACAATCCACTACTGCAAAATACAACTCTGTACCTGCATCATACCTCCAGTAAAAATCGCCGCTCACGACATCTTTAGGAGCGAAAAAAATAAAATGATCCATTACTTCTCCCTTAAGAAAAAGATCGGCCGGAAGAATTGCATCCTGAATCCGCTTAGCATATTGAATACTATCCATAATATGTTTATTCTGTTCCTCCACCACTTCTTTTTGCTGTTCTATCACTTTATTTTTTCTTTCCAGAATGGCATTGGTTCTTTGCTTTTGAACATTATTACGATATATCAGTGCACCAACACTAATTATCAAAAGCATTACTGCGGCGCCGGCATAAAGAACAACCCGGTTTCTTCTTTTATCTTCTGCCACCTGTAAATCCTTACGATCCTGAATAGTTTTCCGTTCGGCTTCCATCTTTTCAAATTCATAATTCAATTCTTGTCTTGTTACTTCTTTGTTTTTTTCAATTGAATTAATACTGTCATTTAAACTTGCATATTTTCTAAATTCTACCAATGCATCTTTAAGCCTACCCTCCCTTTCATATAGGTCACTAAGAGTTGCATAATTACTTGCCAATCTGCTTAACTCCCCCAAACTATCTGAAATTCTTACCGCAATCAATAAATCTTTCTCCGCTTCTTTATAATTCTTCATCTTCATTTCAACTGACCCTAAATTGCCATAAGAAATCGCAATAGCGCCACGCTCACCTGTTTCCATGCTTATATTCAGTGCTCTTTGATAATACTGATGAGCCATGGCAAACCTTACACTATTTGCGTACAAGATATTTCCTTTCCCTAGAGCCGAGTCGCCTTCGGCTTCATATACATTTCCTATACCTCGAAGGCAATAGGGCACCATATGAAGATTATGCATCTCCTCTGTCATTAGTAAGGCCTTGTTATGGTATTCCAGCGCCTTGGAATATTTCTGCTCCTCGTAGTATATGCTTGCACAATTAATAAGCATGCGGCCAACTTCGCTTTTATTCCCCAGTTTTTCATCCAATTTTAATGCCTTTTTATAATATTCAAGTGCTCTGACTGTATCCCGCTGATGGTCGCATATAACACCAATATTACCTAAACTTAATGCATAACCTACTTTATCACTAATAGCCTCCTGTACCCTCAATGCCTTCAGGTCGTAATCTATTGCTTTGGGATAATCTCCGAGGTTGTCATACAACACGCCTATATTTCCAAGATTGATTGCAATACCAATTTTATTGGAATCTGCTTCCTCCGCATGCAAAGCCTTCAGTTCATAATCAAGCGCTTTAAAAGGCTCTCCTTTTTCTTCATAAATAGCACCCAAATTACCCATCGAAAGAGCGATATCTCTTTTCAATTCTACCGTGTCTGATTTATTCAGTTTCCTCAAGCTATCCGCAATATCCAGGGCTTCCATTTGATATTCTATTGCCCGGGCATGTTTTCCCCAATGCCAATAAACGATCCCGATATTATTAAGCGTATTTAATTCTCCCTTTTTGTCCTTTCTTTCTTTTGAAATATCCAATGCTTTCAAATCATTCTCCAATGCTTTATCAAAATTCCCCTTCATTTCTAGAAACACCCCTAGATTGGAATAGCAGGTAGCAAGACCCCTTAGTCCTGCATTAGCAATAGACGAAACTGATGAGCCAGCACTTATCCTGGCCAAAGTAAAAGCCTCACTATTCAAAATAATTGAGGTATCGGTATTGGATCTCCTCAGTAACCAGGCTAGATTACAGATAATTGCAATCCGAGTTGTATCATGTAACTTTTGCGTTAGGAGTATGCGAAGAGAGTCTTCTTTGAGTGGTTTTCCATGGAACAGAGGTGCCGAAAAAAGTTCAGCAGTCATAAATAACTGAAAACAGGTAATAATAAATACGATTATTTTTTTTTCCATATCTTCAATATTACTAAGGCCTCTGGAAGTGCTAACTTACAAATTAATCCCCGACAAGGCACTGGTATTCATCAATAAATAAACACGCTATAATATATTCCATTAATTAAAGAAAAGCGGTGACCAGCCTTAGTTAATCGCAGAATATCATTAAGAATGAAATATATTCCGGATCTAGAGGTTCTATACTTCGCGATGCGGACGTTTTTCCTTTGAATATATTACCAGTAGGAGGCACGACAGACTTATAGAAACAAGGGAAATATAAAACGCCATGTAGGATTTCCAAGGATAGTACCAAAACTTCACTTCGTGATTTCCTCTTTCAAGAACAATGCTTATCAAGGTGTGGTTGGTTACGAACAAATCCCGGCTCCTATCTATCTTATCAATGGTAACTTTCCAGTTACGATGATAGTTTTGCAATAAGGTCAGAATTCCTTTTTTGCGGAGGTTAACAGATGCTTTTATTTCATTCTCATTTATCACAATTCCTTTTACGGTATCGACAGGGCTATGTACCCTATAGGAACGCGAAATCTCCATTCGATGATCGATTATCTCCTTTGCGTACAAATTAGTCGGATGATATAGGACAGCAAGGCTATCCTCCATATTGCTTATGGAATAACACGTATCCGAAAGATAAAGTATCCTGTTTTTCATCCCCGTGTAAAAGAAATGACTTAACTCATAGCGGTTAAAAGAGGAGAACTGAAAAGAATTATAGCCTTCGTAATACGGTTGCTTACATAACATATTGAGGTTACGCCATAAACCCTCTACCCTTGCACCTAGCTTTCCAGGTTCGTTATCGGAAATCAGATGGTTGTTATACCCGTTGATTTCACGCGCTACATTCAATAGTTGTTCTTCCCTACGGGCAAATGTATTCACCGATTCGGCATAAGTTACAGTTGATGACATATTCAGTTGAATGGCAAGGAAGATATCCAGAATGACCATATAAGGCAGCAGATGAAGTGGCTTTTTTGCTCTCCAAAATACGAGAAGTGTTATTGACAGTACTATTACCTGCAATAGCGATTGAATAAAAATATGTTCCGAAACCTTCAAATGTATGGATGAAAGAGGATGATAATATGTCAATCCAAAAACCCGCAACACTAATAAAGGGTCAACCGGACAGGTCCAGATAAGAATACCAATAAAAAAGGCAAGTGCTATACCAATTATTCTTTTCAGTGATTTAAGAAGATTTCCTCCTTTATTAAGGAGGCAGCTAAAATGGAAGCCAGCAAGCAGTAACAAAGCCAATAGTGCAAAGGCCCTGAAAATAGCCGGATGCCGGAACAGATTCATTCCGGGAACAAAACGAAACAGCCAATATCTCAGGGGTAAATAATCGCCCATTGCAATACCCATGAGCAACATAGCTGCAATAAGCAATACCCATTCTTTCTTCTTTTTCTCCTTTGAAACAAACCAATCTGCTATCAGCAAAAGGGGAATTATACCAATATAAGCATTGATCATACAATTGCCCGAGCCCCAGTCATAACCTTCCAAACCGGAGGTGGCAAACGGTAGTAATAATGAAATGAAGGCTTTAGGAGAGAATGGATTTTCACTGATCAGTTTATAAGAGATCGCACTGGATCTGCTGAAATAAGGCAACGCTTCATAAACAGATACAATTACTACTGACGAAAAAGCAATGGACGAAACCAACACCCATAGCCCTATCCTACTATGCTGCATCAAAAAATCAAGCGCTTGCTTTTTAGGGTAACGGGTAATGATATAATAGATTACATATCCCAGCAATCCATAAAGTGCAATAATACTTATCCCCGGGTAGGAGCCACTTAGAATCATAAATAAAGCTAGCCCTGTTTTTAGAGCCGCTTTCCTACTCTGGGTCGTCAAGGCCTGACGGAGGTAATACAAAGCCCAGGGAAACCAAGCTACTCCTATAAGAAATATAAAATTCTGGGCATTGCCTACAAAAAAGCCACAGCCCATAAAACAGATACCCGCAAGCAAAGCAGCAAGAATATGCTGTCCCAGGCTTTTGCATAAAAGAAAAGTTCCATACCCGGCTATAAATATGTGAAAACAGAATTCAATATTCTGACTATAAAAATCATAGCTGCGAAACAACGCCAATATCCAGACTATTGGATACCATGCCCCACATTCGGGATCAGAATGCAAAGGAAAACCGAGATATTGGTATACATTCCAGGACGGCAAATGGAAGGAACGCAGACTTTCCGTTACCGCTCTTCTCCATGGCAGAAATGCATCCAGGGCATCCCATTTCAGAGTATCCTGCATAAAGGCTAAGGGCCAAAAGAAAAAAGCGCAAAGAACCAGAAATAAGAAGAATGGGAAATTATTGCGAATATAAGACTTCATATTCTGTCTTCATTTCCGATGATATGTGGCATACTAGCTAAAGATAAGGCAAAATTCCAAAATGCTTGGATATTTTCCGATAGGAAGGCCGAAAAAAAATAATTACCTATCTTAGATACTTATGAAAACAAAACATCTCCTTCTTTTTTTGTGTTTGCTACCTGTCCGTTTTTTTTTCGCTCAGGATACAAAAAATGATTCTCTCGTATGGACTCTCCGAAATCTGGATGTGGCCAAATTCAGCAACGGCGTACTAATCGTTCAGGCTAAAACAGATGATGAATGGGCAAAGGCCGCAGCAGATAAAACCCCGGCCTGGTGTTTTTATAAAAATGACCCGGCCAATGGTAAAAAATATGGTCGCATTTACAACTGGTACGCGGTCAATGATGCTAGGGGGCTGGCTCCTAAAGGATGGCATGTTGCAAGTGATGAGGAATGGAGTAAGCTAATCGAATCGCTAGGAGGTATTTCAGAAGCCGGAAAAAACTGAAAGCTTTAAAAGGGTGGAGTCAGGATGGAAACGGAACCAACCAGCATAGTTTCTCGGTTCTCCCGGGAGGTTTTCGTCTTAATCAGGCAGGCACGTTTAATGGGCTGGAAAACGCAACCGGTTTCTGGACATCAACAGATGTTAAGCCGCTTTCGACGATAAGCTACTCGCTAACTTCACAACTCAGCTCATTAATCAGAACAACTGATAATAAGGGAATGGGGTATTATGTAAGATGTGTAAAGGATAAATAAGGATAATGGATTTCTCCATTATCCTTATTTATCCGGCAGATGATTAATCATAAGCCAATACAAACCTGTGTTTCTGATCGTATGTCCGAGCTGGATAAAATCCAGGGGTTTAATGATGTAACTATTTACATTTAAACGGTAACATTCTTTTACATCCGGATCTTCTGAAGAGGACGTGAATACCGCTACTGGAATATTCCTGGTTATTTCGTCTGCCTTAAGCCTTTGAAGCACCTCTATTCCGTTTACCTTGGGCATCTTCAAATCCAGCAAAATAAGTCCAATCGTATTTACGGCCTTTCTGTTGCTTCCGTCTCCGGTTCCAAAAATATAATCCAGCGCTTCTGCCCCATCCTTTAAATGGACAATTCTGTTGGTTACATTCGCTTCTTTCAGTGCACGCAGGGCTAGCTCCGCATCGCTGTAATTATCCTCAACAAGGATGATTTCCAATGGATTTGAGTTCATTGTCGGTTTGTTTAGTGATTAACAGGTGTTAAACTCGATAAAGAGAAATAGAAAACAGCGCCTTCATTAATTTTACCCTCGGCCCTTACATGGCCCCCGTGACGGGTTACAATCCGGTGTACGATGGCAAGTCCTATACCGGTTCCGTTAAATTCTTCATAACTGTGCAAACGTTGAAACACGCCGAACAGTTTGTTATAATATCGCATATCAAAACCAACTCCGTTATCCTTCACATAATAGGAAACAACGCCTCCTTCTTCCAATGATCCTATTTCAACTAGTGCATCAGACTTGTTATGCGAAAATTTCAAAGCGTTCGAAATCAGGTTAACAAACACTTGTCTTACCAACACAGCATCACAGAGCGCTGGTGCCAGTGTTTTAACGTTTATTTTTGCTGTATAGTTTTCGTTATTTAATTTCAGAAACTCATCAACCGTTTCTTTTGCTAAGGTGGTCATATCAACCATAGTTTTCTGAACCTCTTTCTTTCCTAACCGGGCAAAAGCCAATAAGTCATCAATAAGATGTCCCATTCTTCCAGCTTCTCTAAGAATGGTATGCAAAAATTCTTTTCCTTCCTTATCCAATTGACCGGAATGGCTTCGTTCCAATATAGCAGCAAATCCGTTGATGGCGCGAACAGGGGCCCTTAAATCGTGTGAAACGGAATACGAAAAAGATTCGAGTTCCTTATTGGCAATTTCAAGTTCGCTGGTTCTCGTTTTAACCTTTTGTTCCAATGTCGTATTGAACTCACTCAACGTCTTGTTTTGTTCCTGTATTTTTACCAGCATCTCGTTGAAGGCGTCGATCAGAAGCCCAACTTCATCTTTGTTGTATTTACGAGCTCTGACGGAATAATCCTTATGTTCGGAAATAGCTTTTGCTGTTTCTACAAGAGCAAGAACAGGTACCGAAATGTTTTTCTGAAGAATGACGGAAAGCAGGTAAGCCAGCAAAAAAGATACAGCTATTACACCCGCAGTAATCAGAAAATAAAGTCTAAAACGGTCGTAAATATCTGTTAAGTCAGACTTAATATAAAGGGTGCCCAGTCGTTTATCGCCCAATACAATGGGTTGAAACCCATCCAAAAATGATTGGGAAAAGAAATAACCTTCTGCTGCGGGCTTGGCGGGAAAAGAAGTCAAATGTACGGAGTCCGGATAATGAGCAAACAGGATTCCTTCTTTATTATACAAACAAGCGCTTTCAATATGAGGTTCCAGTTTAAGCGCCGAAAGAATTTCGCCGGCATCAGTTGGATTATCAAAAGCCAGAGCCGCTGTACTATTGGCCGAAATGATTTTTCCAAGGGTTTCAAGCTTCTCTTTTACTTCCTGGCGTGACTTAAAAAATTCATATGTAAAAAAAGTCGTGCAAGTCACAAACAACACCATCCCACTGATGAGAAGGGAAGCTCTCATCAGTTTCTTTTGTATGGGAAGATCGTGGAAAGCCATGGTCTGTTTTTTACTTCGGCTCGTACTTATCAGTTAGTCTCAGTAGCTTTGAACTGATCTGCAAGCGAGCTATTTTTGCTGCATCCTGATTCATCTGAAGCTGTACTTTATTATTGCTATTGATATAAAATCGTACCATGCCTCCCGATCGTAAAAAATCGGACGCATCGCTTACCGTCAGAATGCTCTTTCCTTTTATAGCGGAGAGAAGATCGCCCAGATTGGTAATACCTGCTTTATTTACAAAAAGTATATGACAGCTTTTAACTTCATCTAATGTCTTAAAGTATTTGATAACAAGCGGATGTCCGTTCACTTTTTCTCCTGCACCAACATCCTCCAGATATGATCCGAAAGGATTTCCTCCCAGAACACCAATAACGAAAGGCTCCTGATCTGAATTAAAAGCATCTGCAGGCCACTCTACAAACTTAGTGAAGTTAAAAAGAAAAACCGCTTTCAGTTGGTACTCCACAGCCACGGGTGCTGTCTGGGCGCACAAAAGACTGCGTCCTGTAAGCAGCACGAATATCAAACCCAATCGAATTATTCTCTTCAGAATCGGCATGTGATCTTTACATAAAAGGTTCTGGCTATTTCTATCTCTCCCACTTCCACATGCTCTGCCTGCAAAAGGTTTTGCCCTACAAGAGAAAGCTCCACTGCTTTACAATGCCACGCCAGCCTGGCATCACAGGTAGTATAAGCGGGCACCCCGGGAGTAATCTGAGTTGCAGCAAGTTGATCTACATAACGTCCGATTAAATCAAAACTGAAATGTCTGGTTATATTCATAATAGACTGAAACATCATTGTATTGTTCGGATCAACACTTTCAAATGCAACTCCGGCCGAGAGGACTGCAGGATTTACTGCCCAAATATTTCTGTTAAAATAGGTATAGCCTCCACGCAGATGCCACCAGTTTGTTACTTCATAATTTCCGTTGAATTCGAAGCCCCAGGACTCCGCTCTCTGATCATTTGCGATAACGACTGCTGTGTTGGGCGCATACACATCCAGACTTCGAAGGTCATTATAATGGTTAAAATAAGTGGCAACCGAAAGTGATAAACGTTGAGTTGGAGTGTAGTGATACCCGAGTTCATATGCCACCACTTTTTCCGATTGAAACTTGGTAGCTGAAGGAGTCAGATCAGCATCAAAACGGGAAGGAGTTCGTACCGCCCTGGAAACTGAAGCCCAAACGGTATTATTGACATTGGGTGTCCATGCCATACGTGCACAGGGTTGAAACTCATTGCCTGTAAATACATTGTTTTCAAATTTGCTCCCAATTGTCAGTTTCAACAAATGCGGAGCAAGGGTCATTTCATCTTGTATGAATGCGTTATATACCGGCATATCTAAACTCTTTGGGTTTAGTGCCGACGTGGTTTTATCCTCCTCCATCCGGTAACCAATGCCATAAAGGATACTGTTTCTCTTTCCGAGGGCAAAACGGTGCTGAATAGTTACATCATAGGTATTGAGGCTATACAAAAAGGGAACTGTCCCTGATGTAGGTTCAAATCTCCAGGTACGATCATAATATGCCTGAATTTTAAGTTCTGAAGTTTCCGAAAATATATGAGTGAAACGACCAAGCACATTCTGTCCATTCGTCAAAGTGTGTGTAAGCACAGTATCTTTATTTTCATCTCCTCCATAAAAATCACCCTGCAAGGTAAACGTGTTGGCCTTAGTAGGATAATAATCCATACGAAAACCGCCCTGAATCATATCCCATGCATCTCCGGCTTTGCCCCCGCCTTGCAGCAGGTTGCTATTCTGATCAAAATGCTGGGCATATATGCGATAATACAGATTGGTATCGACCTTGCTTCTTGCTCCTACTCTAACTGATGCAAAATCATTCAATGCCGACCCTGTGCCTCCTGAAACATAAAGCCCTTGTGTTTCGCGGGCGCTCTTTGTAACCACACTTATTACACCATTTACCGCATTAGCCCCCCATAGGGTACCTCCTGGCCCACTCACCACTTCTATCTTGTCAACATCGGCCAGCATCACATTCTGAACATCCCAGAATACTCCACCAAAAAGCGGACTGTAAACAGAACGCCCATCTATTGTTACTAGCAATTTATTAGCCAGATAACCGCCTACCGAAGGAAGTCCGTTAAATCCCCGGGCAGTAACGGCCCAGTCGTGTGATCCTGATTGAGCTATCTGTATATTGGATGCCAAGCGTAATGCCTCCGGAAGACGGGTTGCTGCTGAGTGATCAATATCATCTCCACTAATCACCTGGACTGCCGATGCCACTTCCGTTAATTTCTCCGGCCGCATAGAAACAGATGTAACCTCTATATTCATAAGATCTTCAAGACTCATCTTTTTTAATGTCGAAGATGAAAGGAGGGAGTCCTGAGATTGGGCTTTCATTTTATCCGGCAGTATGGAAAAGCTCATAACAAAAAGAAATGTCATTAAATAAAATGCACGATTTCTGCCATTGACAGATGCTGCCATGCTATCTAACTGCCGACGGATTACGCTTGTGATTTGAGTCACGCAATATGACATATTTCCCATTTTTTAAATGATACTTATCAGGTTTCCGGTTCTTTTTATTAACCGGTATATATAAACAATTATATAAGAAGATATTTCCCCTTGTTTACCCCTGCCATTATGTTATCATTGAATATCAAGGCAATATAAGTCAAATTTATATTCGCCTACAACTTTTCCAGACCGAAACTTTACAGCAAAACAGCCTTATTAAAAATCATATCAAATTACGTATCTCAAATCTATCTAACATCTGACACATGTAAGATTTTACGCATTTCTGTTTTATTTAAAAAGGAAATAATTCATATAGATTTGCTTCTTAATAAGTTTCATGCTTTTTCAAAACAAAACGATGTCATTCGAACTTCAACCACATCTTTCCAATTCCGTCATACAAATTGAGCCGCTCCTTGTTACAGATTTTAGTCGGCTCTATGCCATCGCATCCGACCCTTTGATTTGGGAACAACATCCCAACAAAAACCGGTACCAGCGAGCTGCTTTTGAAACGTTTTTCAAAGGGGCCATCGAATCCAGAGGGGCATTTCTTGTTTTTGATTCAGCTACAGGTAATCCAATAGGGAGTTCCAGATATTGTGAGCTGAATATGAAGGCCGGTTCCGTTTCCATCGGTTATACTTTTCTGGCTCGCGATCATTGGGGTACCACTTATAATCACGCGTTAAAAGCGCTGATGCTTGATCATGCATTCCGTTTTATTGACACCGTTGTTTTTCATATTGGTGCGGTTAATATCCGTTCCCAAAAAGCCATTGAAAAACTAGGCGCTAAAAAAACAGGGGAAGCTGAAATTGAATACTATGGAGAACCTTCTAAGCTAAATTTTATTTACCACATCAATAAAGCTGATTGGCTTATAAGGGTCAGAAAAACCATTTAACAGTCCTTTACAAGATCGAAGAGTTACATGCGAATGCGAGGAATATAAAAAATGAAACTCTTATGAATTAATTGGACCAATAAGGTCCCAAAGATTACCATATAAGTCTTCAAACACCACCACCCTACCCCAGCTTTCTATCACAGGTTCTCGTTTAATAACAATACCGTTATCAAGCAAATTCTGATAATCACGCGTAAAGTTATCGGTATTCAGAAACAGAAACACCCTGCCTCCCGTCTGATTCCCAACCCGGCCTTTTTGTTCTTCACTGGCAGCTTTTGCAAGCAATAAGGAGCAGTCGCCGGCACCCGGCGGGGCTATGAGTACCCATCTTTTTGTTTCAGAAAGGCGGGTATCTTCTACCAGTGTAAAATGAAGTTTTTTTACGTAAAATTCAATTGCCTCATCATAGTTATTAACCACAATTGCTATATGTGTTATATATTGTTTCATTTTGTTCTAATCGTATTTATCTTCACTTTGGTTTATCATTATAAACGTCCTTAAATAACAACATCTTCCAGACCTTCCGCTCATTATCATTCGGAAATCCGCATTGGGCCGAAAACGTATCGGTATCTTTATAAGTGCCAAAAAGCCGATCCCACAAGGGAAGATCTGAATAATTATACTTATGCACGTCCAACTCATGATGGATGGAATGCAGTTCCGGAGTTTGAATAATATACTTCAACCATTTAGGAGATTTAAGATTGGAATGATAAAAATATTCTCCCGTGGCAGCGAAAAAATTAAACCAGAAAGCCCCTTCCAGACTGGCTCCCAACAATACATAAATAATTACGCCACTCAAAGCCGAATCGGCTAATATTTCAATCGGGTGCTTATAAAAGGAAGTAAGTGTTTCAATACGTTTGGGTGAATGGTGCAACTGATGAAACACCTGCCAAAAACCATTCACATGTCTTAAACGATGCCACCAGTAAAAAAAGAATGTTCCTGTAATCCAGGCAATAAATCCCTCAGCCAAAGGGTGCTGCAATTCCTCCAGATGAAACAGAGAATAGCCACCCAACAATTTGATCCACACTCTATTGGTAAGTAATGTAATTCCAAGTTGGCAAAGATTAATAGCCCAAACCCTTATGTACCAACCCCTGGAAGGGGGCAATTCCCGTCCCGGGAACAACCTTTCCAAGAATAGAAATACACATGTGGATATGATTATAAAAAGGGTAGGAAGAGCAAGTTTCATACTGGATCAATGCTATTTCTGTGGCGCTGTAATTCCGATAAAGTTAATTCTTTTATCAGGAGATCAAATAACCTCTTATGAACGAGATTGCCTGGTTCTTCACGATATCAAGACAACAGGCTGTTAACAAAAGGTTCATAACAAGACCATTTTTATTCTGTCATTAAATATGCTATTATCTTTTTACAAAAAAACCATTTTTCAACTTCCAAGAATGGAGAATTATTGTATATTGTTTGCTCATTACCGCGCTCTCTTACTTTTCCATTTAAACAGGCAAACTGGCGTAGCCATGCACTATTTATTTAATCATTATCAATGAAAAAAAACTACTCATTATTTTTCTTTCTCTCGCTTCTATTTTGTCTTGGCGCCCAAGCTCAGCAATATGATACGTTTGTGATCAAAAGTAAAGGAACTGTTACCGACATCACCCCCTATGTGAAAGCATTACAAGGTGCAGACATGACGGCCGACCGATATCTCAGCAAGAGAAGAACATTCAAGTTCACCACGGGTGTGGAAGTGGAACTGTTATCGGCCGATGAACTAACTGCTCAGGGAATAAAAGTGAACACATCACTTTTATGTACAAAAAAAGAAAGTGATCCGGATCCAATCTATTCCTTGTCTCCCTCCGGATACATTCTGAAAGGTTTTCCTTCTCATGGAAAGGTGAGCAAGAATTAAGTAGTCCATATTGGAATCAATACGTGGTGCAGCAAAAACACTTAGATGAAAAAAATTACTATTCTCCTTGTCTTCTCTTTATTTTTTTCCATACAATATATTTATGCTCAACCGGCAAATGACAATTGCAGCGGAGCCATTAGCCTGGGCACCTTACCTTCTCCCAATCCCTGTTCTGGAGCCAGTCCGGGAGTAGGTGCTGTATCAACCTTTAACCTTACCACGGCAGGAGCCACGGCAGAAAATCCTTATATCTATCAAACGGGGTGTCAGCCCAGCGGTTCTATGAGCGTTCCTGCATTAGATGTATGGTATACGTTTACAGCCACCGCTTATAATGTTACTGTCAATTTCAGTTCGGCTTCCATAAGCACACCAAGCATCGGAATATGGTCAGGCACCTGTGGAGGTTTGCAGGGTATGGGGTGTACCACCGGAACTGGCGGAGCAATCAACTCCACGTTTGCAGGTTTTGTTCCCGGTACTACCTACTATCTGCAAATCAGTGGAGGCAACACCACCGAAAACGGTCCTTTTACCCTCAAACTAAATAATGACAATGATTGTTCCAACTGTTTGCTGGGTTCGGATCTTACTGTTACACCTATGCCAGTAAATGGCGCTTATCCTCCCAACACCACCGTAACATTTTGTTATACCATTTCTGCCTGGTCCCAGCAAAACACCAATTGGCTACATGGCATAACCCTCAGCTTCGGTGCTGGGTGGAACACCGCATCCATTGTTGCAACTCCTCCCGGTTCTTGTTCAGGAAGTGGTACATGGGGCTGGTATCCTAATCAAACCAGTTCTTTTACTGGTACGGTTTGGGGAATGGGCTTTTATTATGAAACAAGTGCTGGAGCTTCCTGCGCTTGTACCAATGGCGATCCGGGAGATAACTTCGGTGATAACTGTCAGGGCAACCCCATGGGCACACCCTGGGTATTTTGCTGGAAAATAAAAACCAATGCGGTATGTACTCCCGGGGCAAGCCTGGATGTTGGAATAAATCCGAGTGGTGATGGAGAGTCCGGAAGTTGGTCAAGTCTTGCCTGCGTAGGCGATCCCAATCCTGGCTTCAATGCTATCATGACTTGTTGTACTCCTCCTACTCTTGCCGCGGGCACTATCCTGTGCAATGGAGGCACTACCACCGCTACTGCCACCCCCGGGCTTGGAACAGCCCCCTTTACCTATTCCTGGAGTCCTTCGGGTGGTACTGCTGCTACCACTACACCAATAGGAAGCGGAACATATACCTGTCTCATCACAGAACATACCGGCAGCTCCTGCAGCGCCACCATTACTATTGCACAACCTTCCGCTATTGTGGCTACTACCTCCCAGGTCAATGATCTTTGTAGCACAGGCAGTACCGGCTCTGCAACAGTTACCCCTTCAGGCGGTACCGGTGCATATACCTATTCGTGGTCTCCATCGGGTGGTACAGGGGCAACTGCATCATCACTTGCTTCCGGAACCTATACCTGTACCATTAAAGATGCAAACGGGTGCAGTATCACCAAAACATTCACTATCACCGCACCGGCAGCACTAGTACCTACTCCTGCAGCAGTCAACGGAACGTGTGGCAATGCAAACGGACAAACTTCGGTTGCCGTTACCGGCGGCACCGGAGCGTATACGTATTCATGGGCACCGACCGGAGGAACAGCCGCTACTGCCACCGGCCTTGCCGCCAATACTTACACCATAACGGTACATGATGCAAACGGATGCAGTGCTTCAGCCACCATTGCCGTTACCAATGCTGCGGGGCCAACAGCTACCATCGTACATACGAATATTAACTGCAATGGTGCTGCCAACGGGAGCGCTACTGTCACCCCTTCAGGAGGTACAGGCGCATATACCTATTCCTGGTCTCCTTCAGGAGGAACTGGTGCCACTGCTTCGGGATTAGGCCCTGCAACTTATACATGTACCATCAAAGATGCCAACGGATGTTCTACCACGACATCTGCTACCATCACACAACCGGCAGTCATTTCTCTTTCTGCTTCCACCACGCCGGCCACTTGCGGAAACCCTAACGGAAGCGCTACCGCCACTGCAAGTGGAGGCACAGGAGCATTGACTTATTCATGGACACCTTCCGGTGGAACTGCGCCAACTGCTTCCGCACTTCTGGCAGGCACCTATACCATCACCATTACTGATGCCAACGGATGTACAAAAAATACAACTGCTACGGTAACCAATACCGGTGGCCCCACTTCAACAATAACTTCTGTCAATGTTTCTTGTAACGGTGGAACTAACGGTTCTGCAACCATAACTGTTACCGGTGGATCGCCAGCGTATACTTATTCGTGGTCTCCATCTGGGGGCACTGCGGCTACGGCTTCTACACTTGATGCGGGAACTTACACCTGTCATGTAAACGATGCCAGTGGTTGCACTACAAGTGCTACAGCCATTATCACCCAACCCACGGCCTTAACAGCTACCAACACACAAACCAATATTCTATGTAATGGGGCCAGCACTGGTTCGGCAAGTGTTACAGCTTCCGGAGGAACAGGAGCCTATACCTACTCCTGGACCCCATCGGGAGGTGCCGGAGCCACCGCTTCTGCCCTTGGAGCCGGAACATATACCTGTACAATCAAAGATGCAAACGGATGCTCTATCACGTCGGTGGTTACACTTACACAACCTCCCGTATTGAGTGCTACCAATACACATACCAATGTAGGATGTAACGGAGGAAACAATGGTACGGCTTCTGTTACGGTAACAGGAGGCACAACGGCTTATACTTATTCATGGGCACCATCAGGCGGTGCTACCGCTGCTGCTAGCGGGCTTGGAGCTGGGTCATTCATCTGCACTATTACCGATGCCAACGGATGCAGCATCACATCGGGTGTTACCATTACACAACCACCGGCCATATCGCTTATCACTTCTTCTGTCAATGCAAGTTGCGGATCATCAGACGGACAAACCAGCGTTACCGCTTCCGGTGGTACCGGAGCGTATACTTACTCCTGGTCACCCGGAGGCGAAACGACAAGTACCGCTACGGGCCTCGCAGCAGGGTCTTATACGGTAACTGTTACGGATGCCAACAATTGCATTCAAACCGGAACCGTTTCTGTTTCCAATGCCACTGGTCCTACTGCCGTTATCAGTTCTTTTACCAATGCCTCTTGTAACGGGGCAAGCAACGGATCTGCCACGGTCACAGCCTCGGGAGGAACAACGGCTTATACCTATTCATGGTCTCCAGCCGGAGGTACGGGCGCCACGGCAACGGGTCTTTCTATTGGATCTTATACCGTACAGGTAACAGACGCAAACGGATGTATTACATCTGCCGTAGCTACCATCAGCCAACCTACTCCAGCTACTGCCACCAATACTCACGTAGATGCAACCTGCAACGGGCTGGCCGATGGCTTTGCGTCTGTAACAGCTTCCGGCGGTACCGGAGCCTATACTTATTCCTGGTCCCCATCGGGTGGCACGGCTGCTACTGCAAGTGGATTAAGCGCGGGACTATATACCTGCATCATTACCGATGCCAACGGATGTCAGATTACTTCTGTAGTAACCATCTCTCAACCTGCTCCATTAACTGCTACTTCGACACAGGTAAATGAGCTTTGTAACGGAGGTTCATCGGGCTCAGCTATTGTTACTCCTTCGGGAGGTACGGGAGCGTATACTTATTCATGGTCTCCTACAGGAGGAACAGCCTCCACCGCTTCAGGACTATCGGCTGGAAATTATACCTGTACCATTAAAGATGCTAACGGGTGTGCTCTTCCGTATACGATAACGATCACACAACCTACTGCATTAATAGCCACAACTTCTTCCATTCCATCATCATGCGGCAGTGCAAACGGTTCGGTTACCGCCACCCCAACCGGCGGTGCAGGATCTTATACTTTTTCGTGGAGTCCCGGAGGAGCCACCACTTCCTCCGTCAGTAATCTATTGGCAGGCACTTATACTTGTCTCATTACCGATGCCAATGGTTGTTCCATAACTGTCACAGCAACGTTTACCAATCAAAACAGTCCTAAAGTGATAAGTACAGCGGTCACCAATGTCACTTGTTTCGGATTGTGCAATGGAACCATCGCAGTGAATGCTTCGGGAGGCACCAGAACCCTCACTTATTCCTGGTCACCATCAGGAGGTACCACTGCAACAGCTTCTTCTCTTTGTCCGGGCACTTACACCTGTACGGTTACAGATGCCAATGGATGTACAGTAACCTCTGTCAAAACCATCACCCAGCCAACAGTTCTTGTTTCGGCTATTTCTTCTTCCGTAAATATTACCTGTAACGGTGTCCATGATGGTTCGGCCAGTGCTACTGCATCCGGAGGTACGGGAACACTTACGTATTCCTGGTCTCCGTCAGGAGGAGTTGCTGCCACTGCTTCGGGATTAGCTGCCGGACTTTATACTTTATTTGTAACCGATTCCAATGGTTGTCAGGTAAAAGATACGGTTACCCTCAGCCAACCTACGGCACTTGTTGTTTCTACTGCCGGTATCAAAGCCACTTGTTTCGGAACCTGTACCGGTACACTGATTACTATTCCTACAGGAGGAACGAGCCCATATACTTTTTCATGGACAACCGGTTGCACATCGGCCAGTTGTAATAATGTATGTGCAGGACTCTACACGGTTACAGTAACGGATAAACACGGATGCTCAGGATCAGATACAGCATCTGTTACACAACCCAGCGCCATTGCACTTTCCATGTTTACCAAGCCGGCCAATTGTAATCATGCTGATGGAATGGACTCTGTGTTTGCCACAGGGGGTACACCAGGATATACGTATTCCTGGTCACCAGGAGCTGGATCTGCAACACCTGGTTATCACAATATATCTCCGGGAGATTATGTAGTGACGGTTCACGATGCCAATAACTGTGTCAGCAAAGATTCCATAACAGTGCAAAATACGCCCGGTGTGGTAGCCAGTATATTATCCACCACCAACCCTACCTGTTTTGGAGGAAGTAACGGAAAGGCACTGGCAGGCGGTACCGGAGGATTGCTTCCTTATAGTTATTCATGGTCCCCCGCCGGTGGTGTATTGGACACGGGAAAAAATCTTTCGGCGGGTAATTATACGGTAACGGTTACAGATGCACATGGCTGTACCAGCCAGGCTGTTGCCACAATCGGTCAGCCAACACAGGTTACAGCAACACCCATGAGTCCTGCAACAATCTGTATCGGACAATGTATACCACTTACGGCTACCGGATCGGGAGGAACACCCGGCTATACGTATTCCTGGACTCATAACGGTACTCCTGCAGTATCTCCTGCCTGCCCCACCACCACAAGTATTTATACGGTGGTATGTGTCGACGTCAATGGATGTTCATCACCGCCGGCAACTGTTATGATAACTGTTAATCCACCGCTGGCTGTATACGCTACCGGCGATTCCTCGCGTTGTCCGGGAGGTTCGGTTCATTTAAACGCACTGGCTACAGGGGGCAATGGTACGTATGCTTATTCGTGGACACCGCCAACAGGTTTGAATAACAGTTCCATTCCAAACCCTATCGCAACTCCTGCTGCTACCACGATCTATACCGTAACGGTAACGGATAATTGCGGAACGCCAGCTGCTACAGCAACAGATACAGTCAAAATATACCCCCAACCGGTGGTCCTTTTTGATGCCATGGATACATCGGGATGTGTACCCCTTTGTGTTACATTCACAGAGCTTTCGGTTCCGGCGTGTTCAAGTGCAGTATGGACCTTTGGTGATGGGTCAACCGGTACCGGATGTAACAACGTACCGCATTGTTATACTACTCCCGGCACTTATGGGGTAAGTGTTACTGTTAAAGATATAAATGGCTGTCAGGGATCTCTTTCCCGGCCTAATTATATAGATGTACATCCGTTACCGGTAGCAGCCTTTAGTGAATCACCCCAACCCACTACCATTGTCAATCCGGTGATTCATTTTACCGATCAAAGTACAGGAGCTGTTTCCTGGGCCTGGAATTTCGGTGATTTATCCGGCGGACATTCCACCTTACAAAATCCAACTTATACCTACCCTGATACAGGTTGCTACCAGGCACTCCTGACGGTTGCCAATTTGTTTGGTTGTATCGACTCCGTAAGTCACCCGGTTTGTATTCATCCCGATTTTGCTTTTTGGGTACCCGATGCCTTCACCCCCAATGCCGATGGTAAGAATGACGGCTGGACACCAAAGGGTGTTGGGGTAGATCCCGATCATTACCACCTTATGATCTTTGACCGCTGGGGCAGCCTGATATGGGAAACTCGTATCTGGGGGCAAGCCTGGGACGGGCATGCCAACGGAGGAGATAATATAGCCCAAATTGATGCTTATGTATGGCAGATTAGTGTTAGTGATTACCTCGGTAACGGGCATTCACTAAGAGGTGTTTTGTTTCTTGTAAAATAACCCAGGCAAATTACTGATCACAAAAAAAACCGTCCCGATATCTATCGGGACGGTTTTTTTCCATATAACAGGTGATTCAAAAACGTCAGGTTAAACCTGGTGTTTTATTACTGAACCTTTATCTGATCTTCTTTTGTCACCACTATTTCAGGTTTGTCTTTGTATATTTTAACCGTTCCGGTAACACATACATTTTTGTCTTTTAATGATTCGGCTGGGTCTTTCTTAAAGTTTTTCAGATCTCCTTCTGCAATATAAACACTAAAGGAATTATCCGGAAAAGGTTTACCAAAATTTAAATTTTCATTTTTCTTATCTCCGCTCGATACGTGTGTTCCTGTTACTTTAGAACATACTGTTACCACTTTACCTTCGTATTTAGCAACGCTGTCCAGTGGAACTACTTTTTGAGCAAAGGAAAAATGGACTAATAACATGGCCGAAGCCGCTACCACTATTTTTTTCATGTTTTTCAGGATAAGGTTTTTAAAAGTGAGCGAATCTCTATCCGCCCATCAATTGACAGGGATAAAAATAGGGAATTCCTCACATAAAAGAAAAGCTAACTCAAAACGACGATTTTAGCTCTGTTTGCTTTTACCCTCTGTGTTCTTCACCATGACCGTGATGATGATGACGATGCTCCGGCGAAATAATGCAAGAGGATAAGAATGTCATCCAGCACAACATGAATACCAACGGGAGGCTTTTCAGTATGCTGCTTGTTTTAGATTTTGTAAGTTCCATTGGGACGTTTTTTTAGTTTAATTCCGGTTTTGAAACAGGGTTAATGTTACCAGCAAAAGTGGAGATTCTGTCACGCATACTAGTTACATGACCCCACCTAATAGTTACATCATTCCTCTTATCCTCTTAGCAGAGGTTATAAAGCCAATAAATAAAAACATCCTCTCTCATTATAATTACCAACAAACCGGGATTTGGGCTAAATTTGAAACATGCTGATTTTCGCATGGAGTTTTCAATCATTCATTCCTGCAACCCGCTTATGAAATCAATCCGTCATTTTCTGATTACGCTGTTGTTCCTGTCTTCCATTTCTTTAAGTGCACAGGAATACACCACAAAACATTTTCCAAAATATGGAGCAGTGATCCGTCATTTTTATGAGACGTATAACTGGAAAGTCGACTATCCCAGCGGGGAACCTAAATTTGAAAAAAGGAAGGAAGGCTGGTGTGTGAGTATTTATGACAATAGTGTGGGAGAGAAACCTGTTAAATCAGCTCTGCTTTGGTCGGCCGGAACACATACCTATCAGGATGCCGGCTTAAAACACCGAACGGCAGCAGATTCCTTACCCGAAATACCAGCAGAGTTAAAGGAGACTTTTAATCAGCGTGTCTTCAACGAGGCACCTTATCAAGGGTATATAGGCTGGGAAAAAGACATGATTGATGAGTTAGGAGGCCGGAACGACCTGAATGATACTTTATTTTTTGCCCTTGCCAGAGCCTATTCCGACCGAGCTACCAACCTGATCGAGAAGCAAACCTCTTTTGGTGATGATAAAGAACGATTTCCATTGCCCGACCGTCGCGGAGCCATGACACCGGAACAACTGGATAAATTCAGAACCTATGAGCATAAAGCTATTGCCTGTTATGAAAAGGCATTGGCATTGAACCCATCTTTTGAAAGCATTGTTGGTACTGTCCGGGTGAAAGTCAATAACGAATACATGAATGCCTTTTTGGAATTGCTGATTGTACAGGGAGAACAGGAAGCCATGAAAGAGCTTCCTCAGAAAAAACTGTACGATGACTTTTTTATATCCTATTCAAAAAACGTATTGAACAGCTGCGAGCGAAACGGTATTGTCATCACCAACGGAGATAATGATACCTATCCCTTGCTTTATGTACAGGCCGCATTGGGATTCAGAACCGATGTACGGGTGGTTAATATCAGTCTGCTTCAACTGCCACGTTATATCGGTCTGCTTAAAGAAAAAGTATTCTCTTCTCCTCCCGTTTCTCTTACGCTGTCACCCGGTGATTTTCGCGATGGATTAAGGGACTATGTATTACTCAAAGAAAATGTCGATTATATGGATCTGCAAACAGCGCTGCAGACAATAACGGATACCTCTTTACAGGTTAAAAACCAGCAAGGATATACCTGGTATTATTTTCCTTCCAATAAAGTAAAGATAACTAGTAATAAAGGAGAAGTCTACAAACTGAAGATCAACCGGCCTTATCTCCTCAAAAATGATGTATTCCTGCTCGATCTGATACTTCATAACACACAAAGACCTTTATACTTTGTCCTAACCATGAGTAGCGAGCTCTATACGGATTATATCAGTTTATTGGTGAATGAAGGAATGGCTTACCATGTAGATTTAGGCGGCCCGAGTCACTACCAACCACTATCCATAAATAGAACCAAATATTACAACAATCTTATGAATCAGTTTGATTGGAAAGGCCAGGATAATAAGCTGATAAAAGGAGAAGATCTGATCGGAGCCAACTACCGCATTGTATTTTGGACCCTTGCCGATGCTTATGCTAATACACAACAGGATTCAGCTTTAAATGTGTTAAACAAAGGCCTTTCCCTCTTTCCGGAAAAAGTCCTTCCTTATGATGAATATATGGTACCTTATATCGAATGTGCTTTCAAACTCAAAAATGAAGTCCTGGCACTGGATCTTGCCCGTAAAACAATACCCAACCTAAGCGGTAGCAATAAAAAAAGAATTTTTGAATACCTGAATACAATGACGGAGACTTATCCTAACAAGGAGTTTGCAAAACTGGTGAAACAATATGAATGACCACAAACTGGTTCCGAAAATCCTTCACGGTCTTTATCTCCTATTTGCCATCCTTTCCCTACTTGCCTGTCTGCTGGCTCTGTGGGTAAGCGGACTGGAGCTGACAGAACGGGCACAGGGGCATGATACTTATCTGAGTCAGATGTACGGCCTTACAGCCAAGCAGTCCATCATTTATTCCATCGTTTATTTTATCCCCTTTTCTACACTTTTAATCTTTGGAATTCATAATTCAATAAAGAAAAAAAGGAAAACAGTCCTCATCCTGTCTATAATTGTTTGGATGTTGTTCTGCACTCAATTATTCACAGACGACTTGTTTTTGATTCATAACTGATTTGTACTTTTACTTCCGATCAGTTCGTTTCCATATGCCCCTTTATTCCGGCAGTGGTATCAGGAAATATTGCACAAGAACTCAATCCAGATGAAAACAATAGGCCGTTTACTTTTTTGTATCGTTGTCTTTTCCAGTTGTCATTCGCACAAAAGCACGATTCCTGTGATCGGATTTGCAGATGCTTTTCAGGATAATACCATAGCCCAGGCAAAACAGGGTTTTCTGGATGCGCTAAAACAAAACGGTTATTCGGAAGACAGCAATACTTTAAAAGTAGTATACCGCAATGCACAGGGCGACATTCCGAAACTCACACTCGCTATCAAATATTTCATTTCCGAAAAGGTTACACTGATTGCCACCAGTCCATCACTTTCAACCATTACCGCTATACAAAACACCAAGGATATTCCCGTATTTATGATGGTATCTCCCACTCCTCAATTGATGAAAGTAGTCGACAAAGAGGGCGCGGCACCGGCCAATCTTTTTGGGGTGGCAGAGTCATTGGGATATATTGATACTTCCTTTTCCCTTATCCCCAAACTTATTCAGCCTAAAGAAGGGAATCTGAGGGTAGGAATGATATACAACCAAAGTGAACCCCAATCAGCCGAAGCCTTGAACAGAATAAAAGAGCTGGCGATTCAATTACATATCGATCTGGTATCATTACCTGTAAACGGCACTGCCGAAGTGCAACTGGTAACACAGGCTCTGCTTTCAAAAAAGATAGATGCTTTTTTTGCTAACCCCGACAATACTGTTTTCAGCTCTTTCGAAACCATTTTAAAGGCCTGTAACAATTCCGGGGTTCCTGTCTTTACCAGCGAAGCCGGTCTCGTATCACGTGGAGCCGTAGCAGCCTACGGAGCTGATATTTATCAATGGGGATACCAGAGCGGAAAACAGACTGCCTTGTTTCTGAAAAATAAATCGACACAAGGCCTGCATTGGGAAATGGTAACTCTTAGAAAAAGGGTATACAACAGCACTGCAGCAAAACAGTTTGGCATTAAGGTACCTGCCAACTTTGAAGCCATCCTTTAATGGAATTTTATATCACGGCACTCATACTCGGGCTTTGCCTCTCTTCGATGGGACTGGGTATTTTCATTACCATGAAAATATTCCGAATTCCTGATATCACCACCGATGGCAGTTATACATTAGGCGCCGTTGTTACCGCTATCCTTTTATCCAATCATTGGAACATGGGGGCCATCATCCCCGTTGTACTGATTGCCGGGGCCATAGCCGGTATCCTCACCGGCTTGATTCATACATATATCAAAATAGATGCTTTGCTGTCCGGTATTTTAGTCATGACGGCTTTATATTCTGTCAATCTTACCTTGCTGGGACGTTCCAATGTACCCCTGCTTGATGTTTCCAATCTCTTTTCCCTGTTTACTATTTTCTCTAATTCCGTATATAACAGCCTTGCCATTGGCCTCCTCTTTATTGTCGTTATCACTCTCCTGGTCGGATATATTTTACGAACCGATTTCGGTATCGCCATGCGGGCCACCGGCAACAGTGCATCCATGACCCGGGCTTTGGGGATCAACAACAACAAAATGAAGATCATTGGTCTTGCCATCGCCAATGCCTTAACGGCACTGAGCGGTTACCTGGTTGCTCAATACCAGAATTTCACGGATATCAATATGGGTATCGGCATTGTCATTACCGGCCTTGGATCCGTACTGATTGGAGAAGCCCTTATTAAATGGTGGAACATTACAGGTATACCCGGACAACTGATCACGGTTATTTGCGGAAGCATTCTGTTTCAACTGGTGCTTGCCTTTACCCTTTCTATTGGTGTGGATCCTAATCTGCTTAAACTGGTTACCGCTTCTTTCGTATTGCTCATTGTGGTCATACCAAGATTAAGAACCGCTTCATGATTGAACTGCAACATATAACCAAACGATTCAACAAAGGGAAAGTGAACGAAGTCCTTGCTTTGCAGGATGTTTCTTTTACTATTCCGGAGCAGGAGTTTGTGGTGGTGATCGGAGCCAATGGATCGGGCAAAACAACGCTGCTCAATATTCTTTCGGGTGCGGAGTACTGCACAGAAGGAAATGTACTTATCTCCGGAACCGACGTTTCCCGTTTACCTGAATACAAAAGAAGCAAGTGGATAGCCCGTGTTTTCCAGGACCCTTTAAAAGGTACTGCCTCCGATCTGAGTATCCTCGATAATTTTCGTTTGGCCGCTATCCGCACCACCAACAAGAAATTAATTATAGGTGTGAATGAAGCCTTCAAAAAAAAGGTAAAAGATACCATCTCCATATTGGGAATGGGATTGGAAAACAAATTGGAGCAGGCCATGGGAACCCTCTCGGGAGGGCAGCGTCAGGCACTCACTTTGCTTATGAGCGTGATGGATGATACACGTATCCTCCTGCTTGACGAACCAACCG
>Ga0210396_10000243_pt1 | contig 83579 bp, 70 predicted proteins | sample IncBWH17OmetaG_FD_155466 | JGI IMG/M metagenome (GOLD analysis project Ga0210396, IMG submission 155466) | Forest soil microbial communities from Barre Woods Harvard Forest LTER site, Petersham, Massachusetts, United States - Inc-BW-H-17-O ... | reverse complement strand
GCGCGATAAATGTTTCCTCGCCCAGTTCCTTGATATCCACCGAAGGGCGGCGGGCCAGCTTGTGCTTTGGCGGGACGACGAAGGTCAGCTCATCGCGCAGGATTTCTAAGGCCGCGAGCTTCGCATCCTGCGGGACGTAAGAGACGGCGCCGAGGTCCAGGCGGTAATTCAAAACTTCCTGCGGGATGTCGCGCGAAAGCGTGCGGTGCATGATCAGCTTCACACCGGGGTAAAGTTTCCGGTAGCGCGCCAGGGCCGGGAGCAGCGCGTGGATCGAGCTTTCGTTCACGCCCAGGCGCAGCTCGCCGCGGCCCAGGTTTCCCAAGTCCTCCATGCCCTTCTGGATTTCGTCGCGCAAGTTGAGCAGGCGCTCTGCGTAATCGCGCAGGAGTTCGCCGGCGTCGGTGAGTTTTACCTGGCGCGCGCCGCGCACGAGGAGCGGCTGGCCCACCGATTCCTCGAGTTTGCGGATGACGATGCTCACGGCGGGCTGCGTTCGATAGAGTTTCTCCGCGGCGCGGGAGAAGCTCTGTTCCTTCGCCACGGTCAGAAACACGTGCAATTGGGATAAGTCCATGGGGCCTTTCAAGTGGCGCATGCTTCAGCTTGCGGGGGTCGGCCCTTGCGAGGACGAAAACCCGCAAGCTGAAGCATGCGCCACTGGGATCTAAGTGCCACTATAATGCGAGTTTATAGAAAACCAATCTATTATAAATTATACGTGAGAATTAAAGATAGGCGGATCAAACGGCGGCGCGGGCGGATTTTGTGGTGAAAAAAGCGGCGAGAAACAGAAAAGCGAAAATCCAATCGGTGGAGCTGGCGGCAAAGGCGGAAAGCGGGCACTTAACATGCTAACAACACGATCAACTGGGACACGCCCGGGGAGTCAGGATATTCCGCAAGGTTCAGGGATTGGTGCGAAGGCACGTACATGAGGCACACCCGGGTCTGCTCGGACTCAAGCTGGATCTGATGCACGTAGACTGAGGAAGCCTTTGAGAGAGCAGCAACCGTGCACTTCAAAGGCTGGCCTGGCAGGATTTCAGCGCAGTCATTTTGAAATCCGGTCTGCGGGTGCATGAACTCGACCGCAACAGTATGATACGACGTATTTCCATCGACTTGCATGGAATGCACGTAGCCGCCGCGCTGCAGGCGAACCTGGGCGTCGGCGTTCTTCTGGGGAACATCGGGCTTGCCCGGAATGCCGACCGACACAAGTTGGTCGCCGATGGCGATGGCGATCGTATCCTGGTTGTGGCGATGCAGAACGATCGAGACCCTGGGCGAAACTTCCACCTTGAAAACCTTCACGTAATCATGTTGCAGGATGAGGTGGTGATGAGGCTTCTGGTCCATGGTAATGACGTCGGGACCTTGCGCAAAAAGAGGCAGCGGCAAGAGACACATCGCTGCAAAGTGAGCAGCGTAAATATTCGTATGTTTTCTCATGTTGGGTTCACAATCTATGCCCGATCGGGTGTCCAGTCAAAACGCCACACAAGTCCTTTTGCAACAATGGCATACAAAGCTGCACGACCCCCCGTTTATCCCCCTTGCCGCGGCCCAATTTAAGCATGTAACACAGAATTAACATTCCTCTCACAGACCATTAAGCCCGTGTCGATAGTGTTCTTGCAGCCCGGTGGTGTCTGAGAAGCGCCGCGATTCAAGGAAGGGAAATTGGTCTCGCAGGGAAGAGGTCGCGCAAGCGGATACCAGCCGAGGCGCAGCCAGAGTGAGTCGTTCCCCCAGTGAGGGATGGGGTCAGTTCAAAAAAGTAAGGGCTCTTGCGCAAATGCGCGGGGGAATCTTGAAAGCACGACGCTATCCCAATACAGATTCATCGATGAAAACCAGTTCTAGGACTTCATTTTCAGGAGGAAATGAAATGCGATTATTCGCAGTAGTGTTGCTGAGCATGAGTGTCGCGGCTATGCCTCTCTTAGCACGCAATGCCGGCGAGACGGGTAAGGAGGACACGCCTGCGGCGGTAAGCGGCGCGTCGTCCGTGCCGGATAAGCCGACGGCGGTGAAGCCGGAAGCCTTGGCCATCGAGAGCGAGATGCAGGACCTTCGCAGCCTGGTGGAGGAACAAAGGGCGGAACTGGAGTCGCAGCGCGCTGCGCTAAAAGCGCAACAACTGAAAATGGAAGCGCTCGAAGAAAAGCTGGGCGCAGCGCCATCAGAACCGGCTAGCAATCCGGTAACCCCGGCCGCGGCGGTCACCCCTTCGACGCCTGCACCATCAGCTGCCGGAACGCCGGGGACTGCAGTGGCGACCGCGACAGCCGCAATGTCGCCGCAAAACAACGGCGAAAAACAGTCGCCGCTGTTTTTCAAGATTGGAACCGCTGAGTTTTACCCGCTCGGTTTTCTGGACGCCACGAGCATATTCCGTACCACGAATATGACGACTCAGGGCGGCGGCAGCATCGGAACCAGCTTCGGCTCGATTCCGTTCAACAACACCGTACTGGGCCGCGATACGGAAGAGAAGTTTTCGACACAAAACTCGCGCCTGGGCTTGCGGGTCGAGGCCGATGCCGGCGGGGGACATGTCACCGGATATGTCGAAGCGGACTTTTTGGGCTACCTGGCTCCGAACGGCAACGTTACAAGTAACAGCGATTCCCTCCGCATGCGCCTTTACTGGGCGGACTACAAGCGAGGCAAGATCGAAGTGTTGGGCGGGCAATCGTGGAGTTTAATGACGCCTAACCGCAACGGGTTGTCCGCGCTGCCCGGGGACCTATTCTACGGGCAGGAAATGGATACGAACTACCTTCTGGGCTTGACTTGGGCGCGTCAAACGGGCATTCGGGTCCTTTTCCACCCGACCAACTACTGGGCGATCGGCGTTTCGGCCGAAAACCCACAGCAGCTTCTTCCGAGTACCGTGACGTTGCCTTCAACCGTGCCGGCACAATTCAACGTTCAAGGTTCAACGAACGTTACATGTACCGTTAGTCCGACATGTCCTACCGGTACCGTCGCTGTTGTCGTCAACGCACCCAACATCTATGGCAATCAGTTTGATACGAACAGCGGCAACACCAGCAGTACAAATGGCGTTAACAATACGAGTATTCCCAACCTGGCGCCCGATCTAATCGTAAAGACGGCATTCGACGCCGTCCCCGGTGGTCACCACGTCCATTTCGATGTGGCGGGGTTGTTTCGCACTTTCAAGGCTGTGAATCTGGTTCAATCTACGTTTGCCTCTGCGACGAGTACTACCATCGTCAGCCCGACGTACACCACGATCCACGGGGGAGGCGTCGCTGCCACCTTGAACGTCGAATTGATCAAGAACTTGCGGTTCATCGCCACGTCGTTCTATAGCGACGCCGGTGGCCGATACATCGCCAGCACTGCCGGCCCGGATCTGATTGTTCGTCCGGACGGCAATTTGTCGGGGATTCACTCCGGATCAGGAATTGCCGGGTTCGAATATCAAATCACGCCGAGGTTTTTGCTCTACGGATACTACAGCGGGGCGTATTTCGGCAGGAACTTCGGTCAGGTCACAACGACTGTCAACACCCCGGCTACCGGTACAGTCACTGGAACTTGCACCGTCGTTACCAATTCCGGGTACGGCTTCGGACCCGGTACTTCGGTCTTGGCGAGCGGCGCAGGTACCTGCGCCGCCCCCGGTGGTTCAAACAACTCCTCGGACAGATATCTATATGAGCCGACGTTCGGTTTCGTCCATACGTTCTGGAGGAATCCGAACTATGGCGACCTCAAGGTAATCACGCAATACTCATACGTCTCGCGAGCGCCCTGGTTTATCGCCAGCGGGCAACCGGGCACTGCTCACACCAGCATGGTGTATGTCGACCTGCGCTACGACCTCCCGTAGATCGAGCCGAACAGGCATCAAGAGAAACGAAAAACTCCAAGGCGGGCGCCGGATTTCCGGCTCCGCCTTGGAGTTTTTTGGGGGGTAGTAGCGCGGGCTTCAGCCTGGGGGTTTTGCGCCAGGCTTCAAAAAGTCAAAAACCACAGGCTGAAGCCTGCGCTACTGGGGCTAGCATTGGGGAAGAAAAGCTACGCGGCGTCGGGATCGTAATTCAAATTGGGGGCCAGCCAGCGCTCGACGATGCGCAAATCGAGGCCTTTGCGGCGGCTGTAATCCTCGACCTGGTCGCGGCCGATTTTTCCGACGGCGAAATATTTCGATTCGGGGTGCGAAAAGTAAAAGCCGCTTACCGAAGCCGCCGGATACATCGCGAAATTTTCCGTCAGCGTGATGCCCGTGTTTTTTTCCGCGCACAAGAGATCGAAGAGCGGGCGTTTCTCCGTGTGATCGGGCAGCGCGGGATAGCCAGGCGCGGGACGAATGCCGCGATAGCGTTCGCGCACCAGATCGTCAGGGCTCAGGTTCTCGGCATTGCCGTAACCCCATTCGATGCGCGCGCGTTTGTGCGTGAGTTCGGCGAGTCCCTCTGCAAGGCGGTCGGCGAGCGCTTTGGCCATCAGTGCGTTGTAGTCGTCATTCTCTTTTTCAAATTTCGCGACCAGCGGCTCGATGCGCAATCCCGCGGTGACCGCGAACAGGCCGAGATAATCCATGCGGCCGCTCTCGCGCGGCGCGACGAAATCGGCCACGGCGTAGCTGGGCTCCTGGTTGCCCTTCACCAATTGCTGCCGCAACGTGTGAAACGTCGTCAGCAAATGGCGCGATTCATCCGTGTACACTTCGATGTCGTCCTGAACGCTGTTCGCGGGGAAAAATCCGACAACAGCCCGCGCTTCCAGCAATTTTTCGCGCACGATGCAGGCGAGCAGCTTTCGGCCGTCGTCGAACAGTTCCTTCGCTTTCGGGCCGACGCCTTCCTGCTCGAAAATTTTCGGATAGATGCCACGCAGCTCCCAGGCGTGGAAAAACGGCGTCCAGTCAACGTAGGGAACGATTTCCTCGAGCGGCACCGGATTGTAAACGCGCGTTCCGAGAAAGGAAGGCCGCGGCGGCTCGTATGCGGACCAATCGTAAACGGGCTTCTTCTTCCGCGCCTCCGCAAAGGGCAAGAGGGGCTGCGCCTTTCGCGAGGAATGTTTTTCGCGCGCGCGTTCCTGTTCCTTGCTGTTTTCCTCCGTGAAATGACCCTTCATCTCGGCGCTGAGCAAACTTCCCACCACGCCGACGGCGCGCGAGGCGTCTTGCACGTGGATGACCGGCTGGCGATAAGACGGCGCGATTTTCACTGCCGTGTGGGTGCGGCTGGTCGTCGCGCCGCCGATCAGAAGCGGAACGCTGAAACCTTCACGCTCCATTTCCTTGGCCACGTGCGTCATTTCCTCAAGCGAAGGCGTGATCAGGCCGCTCAGGCCGATCAAATGGGCGCCCGTTTCGCGCGCAGTTTTCAGGATTTTCTCGCTCGGCACCATCACGCCAAGATCGATCACTTCGTAGTTGTTGCAGCCCAGCACCACGCCGACGATATTTTTTCCGATGTCGTGAACGTCGCCCTTCACCGTGGCCATGACGATGCGGCCTTTTACGGAGACCCCGCCCGCCTGCTTTTCCGCTTCGAGGTAAGGCTGCAGATACGCGACGGCTTTTTTCATCACCCGCGCGCTCTTCACTACTTGCGGCAGAAACATGCGGCCCGATCCGAAGAGATCGCCCACCACATTCATCGCGCTCATCAGCGGGCCTTCGATCACCGCGAGCGGCTTGCCGTATTTTTGCCGCGCCTCTTCGGTGTCTTCCTCGATGTAATCCGTAATACCTTTCACGAGCGCGTGCGTGAGGCGCTCTTCGAGAGTGCCCTTCCGCCAGGAGTCTTCCTCCACGGCTCCTTTTTCTTTTGACTTTACGGTTTCCGTGAACGCCAGCAATCGTTCGGTGGCGTCGGGACGCCGGTTGAGAAGCACGTCCTCGACGAGAGTCAGCAAGTCCTTCGGAATTTCTTCGTAGACCGCGAGCTGGCCCGCGTTCACGATGGCCATGTCCAGCCCTGCCTGAATCGCGCGGTACAGAAACGAGGAGTGCATGGCCTCGCGCACCACGGTCTGGCCGCGGAAAGAGAAGGAAATGTTGCTGACGCCGCCGCTTACCCTAGCATAGGGCAGCCTGGCTTTGATCTGCCGCGTGGCCTCGATGAAATCGACGGCGTAATTGTTGTGCTCTTCGATGCCTGTGGCCACGGTCAGAATATTCGGATCGAAAATAATTTCTTCCGGGGCGACCCCGGCCTCTTGCGTAAGAATCCGGTAGGCCCTTTCGCAAACTTCCATCTTGCGCGCGAGCGAATCGGCCTGCCCCTTTTCATCGAAGGCCATCACCACCATGGCCGCGCCGTACCGCCGGACGAGCCGCGCGCGCTGCCGGAAGGCCTCTTCGCCTTCCTTCAGGCTGATGGAGTTCACGATGCCCCGGCCCTGAATGCATTTCAGGCCGGCCTCGATGATTTTCCAGTTGGAACTGTCAATCATGATCGGCACGCGGGCGATGTCCGGCTCCGCCGCGATGTGGTGCAGAAAAGTGGTCATGGCCTGCTCGGAATCGAGCATGGCTTCGTCCATGTTGATGTCAATGATCTGCGCGCCGTTTTCGACTTGCTGCCGCGCCACGGAAAGCGCCGCTTCGAGTTCGCCGGCGAGGATCAGCTTGGAAAATTTGGGCGAGCCGGTGACGTTGGTGCGCTCGCCGATGTTGACGAAGCGCGAATCCGGCCGCAGCACCAGCGGCTCGAGCCCGCTGAACCGCGTGTAACGTTCCGGCTTGGAGAGCGCGTGCGGCTCGATCCCGCGCACCGCCTCGGCAATCGCGCGGATGTGCGCGGGCGTCGTTCCGCAGCAGCCGCCGGCGATGTTCAGCCAGCCGTTCGACGCAAAATCGCGCAGGTCGGCGGACATCGTTTCCGGCGTCTCGTCGAACCCGCCGAACGCGTTGGGAAGCCCGGCGTTCGGGTGGCAACTGATGTGCACGGGCGCGAGATGCGAAAGCTCCTCGATGTACGGGCGCATTTGTTTGGCGCCGAGGGCGCAGTTGATGCCCACGCTCAGCAGGTCCATGTGCGAAACCGAAATCCAGAACGCTTCGACCGTCTGCCCGGAAAGCGTGCGCCCGCTCTGGTCGGTGATGGTGACGGACACCATGACCGGCACGCGCCGCCCGGAAGTCGCAAAATATTCGTCGTTGTATTGGCTGATGGCAAAGAGCGCGGCCTTGGCGTTTAGCGTGTCGAAGATCGTCTCCAGCAACAGAAGATCGGCGCCGCCTTCGACCAGGCCGCGCGCCTGCTCGAAATACACTTCGCGCAATTTGTCGAAGGTGACGCCGCGCGAGGCGGGGCTGTTCACATCCTGCGACATCGAGGCGGTGCGGTTTGTGGGTCCGAGCGATCCTGCAACGAACCGGTATTCGCCGGGTTGCGCGGCCTCGTATTCGTCGGCCACGGCGCGCGCGATTTTCGCGCCCGCGACGTTGATCTCGTGAACGTGCTTTTCGAGACCGTAATCCAGCGCGGATATTCCATTCGCATTAAACGTGTTGGTCTTGATGATGTCCGCGCCCGCTTCGAGATATTGGCGTTGAATGGCCTGCACGATGCCAGGCTGCGTGAGGTTCAGCACATCGAAATTTCCACGCAGGTCGCGCGGGTGCTTCAAAAATTGTGAGCCGCGAAACGCCGCTTCCTCCAGTTGCTGCGCCTGGATCATGGTGCCCATGGCGCCGTCCAGAATGACGATCCTCTGCTTCAGCAGACTCTTCAGGGCGGCGATTCGTGGTTCTCTGCGATCCAACGCACGTCTCCTATGTGCAAGCTGGCCTTCGATTTAGGTGGGCCGAGTTAATGCCTGTCTCACGCTTCCAAATCACCTCACACCTGTCTCCCTTGCAGTTTACTGGAGGGCGCAATATGACCGTACTTACATTCTCCCATCCCATTCTCATCCGGGCAAACGGCCCCGTTCTCATTGACCTCCGTTGAGCCACGAGAGTACACTTTGACGTATGAGATCGAGGGCTTCCCTTATCATAGGCGTCTTTGCCCTGGCAATCTGCCTGGTTTGCCCTCTCGTTGATTTGTTCGATCAGTGGGACCACGCTCTGCAAACCGGGAGTGACAGTGAATACCCGCTGGTGATCCTGGCCTTGTGCGTGGGCCTGGTATTGGCGTTGGGGCGGCTTATCCCAGCGCTCTCCATGAATTCGGCAGCGTCAATCATCCGATCAGTTCTTCCATTTTCGTTACATTCAATGCCTTTTTGGATTCGCCCCGCGGCATTGGCTCTGGCCTCCGCCAGCCCTCCGTTCAGCCTCCGTATCTAGAACTACGCCCAAAATTTCGTAACTGACACTGCTTATCAATCTGGCCGTCGTGCGTTCGCAGACGAACGACAAGGGCGCGGCAAGCGCTTCCTTGCTACACACTTTTCTCCAGTGCTGAGGACAAGACCATGGAATACGCAATCAATGCGGCGGAGCCGAACCACGATATTGCGGTACGTTGCCGCGGACTGACCAAAACGTACGGTACGGGTGATGCCAGTGTAATGGCTCTCCGCGGTATCGACCTCGATGTGCTTCGAGGCGAATTGCTCATGGTGGTCGGCCCGTCCGGATGCGGAAAGACCACTCTTATCTCCGTCGTCGCGGCCATCCTGGGCCAGGATTCCGGGGAGTGCCAGGTTCTGGGGCGCGATTTGAAGAACATGGGCGCGAAAGAACGCACGCAGTTTCGCGGAGAGTCCATCGGCTACGTGTTTCAAATGTTCAATCTGCTGCCGGCGCTCAGCGCCGTCGAGAATGTATCGCTGCCGCTGCTGATCAACGGAGCGCCGCGCAGGGAAGCGGAGAGTCGTGCGGAAGAAGCTCTGGAAACCGTCGGGCTTGGCGCGCGGCGCGACGCTCTTCCGTCGCACCTGAGCGGCGGCCAGCAGCAACGCGTGGCCATCGCGCGCGCGCTGGTCCACAACCCGAAGCTGATCGTATGCGATGAGCCGACCAGCAACCTCGATCACGTGGCCGGGCGCAGCATGATGGAGCTGTTGCGAAGTGCCGCCAGGAGTCCGGAGCGGGCGCTGGTGGTGGTCACACACGATCCGCGCATCTTTGATTTTGCCGATCGAATCGCGCACATGGATGACGGAAAGATTATCGATATCGTTCGCAGCATTGATAAGGGAGGTCTGCAATGATCCGCAAATACGTGCTTCCATTCCTGGCGGTGATCGGGGTCGCGGCCGCGATCGCCATGGTTCTTGCGGACAACCGCACTGCGCCAGTGGCCCAACCGGCCGTCCAGCGAACCGGCGCGCCGTTCTCTTCCTATATTTTCGGTCCAGGCATCGTGGAGGCCAGCACCGAAAATATTGCGGTTGGCACGCCAGTCTCCGGCATCGTCACGGGCGTCTACGTCAAATGGGGTGAGCGCGTGAAGGCCGGGGCCCCGCTATTTAAGGTGGACATTCGCGATTTAGACGCCCAACTTCTTCCGGCGAACGCCAAAGTCAAGGAAGTGGAAGCCCAATTATTGCCGGCCAACGCCAAGGTCAACGAGGCCGAGGCGACCCTGGCAAAAACAGAAAATCGTCTGAAGGTTGGAGAGAGCCTGGAACCCGGAGTGTCCATCAACGCCGAGGAATTAGCGAACCGGCGATTCGATGTATCGATTGTTAAAGCGGGTGTAGCCTCTGCCAAATCGCAGGTCGAGCAAATCAAAACCCAGATTGCGTCGGCCCAGTCCCAAGTGGGCCAAATCAAATCCCAAATCGAACTCCATACGATTCGCGCCCCCATTTCCGGCCGCATCCTGCAGATGACGACTCGGCTGGGCGAGTACGCCCAGAGCGGCGTTTCGGGAACACCATTAATGCTGCTTGGAGACGACACCACGCTGCATGTGCGCGTGGACATTGACGAGAACGATGCCTGGAGATTCCAGCCTTGCGCCCCGGCCGTGGCTGCAGTTCGAGGCAACCCAGAATTGAAGGCTCCGCTGCAATATGTGCGCACCGATCCCGATGTGATCCCCAAAGTGGCGCTCACAGGCGATGCCACACAACGAACCGACAACAGAGTGCTTCAGGTGATTTATTCGTTTGATCCTGCGTCCTTACCTCTCTATGTTGGCCAATTGACGGATGTTTTTATCGAGGCCACCCCCAATTCCGCGAACCTGGCACAGGCGCAAAAACCAGCAGAACACTGCGGCGACGCGCCAGGCCGGAAGGCCCAGCCCATCAAGGGGGGTAAACCATAATGCTGCGGGTAGCTGTGAAGATGCTCCTCGGAGACCGGGCCAAGTACGTCGGATTATTGTTCGGCATCACGTTCACGTCGTTTCTGGTCACCTTTGCCGGCTCGTACTTCTGTGGCTTCATGACGCGCGGATTTGCGCTGATCTCGGAGAACCCGGGCGCGGATGTGTGGGTGATGGATCCGGCGGTCGAATCCACCGAGCAAACCACGAACATCCCCGATTCGGCGCTGTCGCTCGTCCGCAGTGTTGACGGCGTGTCGTTCGCCGCGCCGCTAGCACTGGCCACGGCGGACGCGCGCTTTCCAAATGGGCGATTTCAATCCTTTCAACTCATCGGTGTGGACAACGCTACGTTCTTAGGGCTTCCCCCGCTGCAAGATGGAGTTTCACCTACAGTATTGCGCACTCCGGACGCAGTCGTAGTTGATCCGGGAGGCACGGATGGGAAGCTCGAAACACCAACTTCGACGGCGGATCAATGGCCGTTCGGACGGCCACATCTCGACGTGCCAACGCGCGAGCTGGCTGCGGGCGACCAGTTGCTGGTAAACGATCATCGCGTTGTGGTCAGGGCCCGCTCGAAAGCTTTGCCTCGATACCCGCCGCAGCCTCTGATGTACACCACGCTTTCCAACGCCTCGCGCATGCTCCCGCCGGAGCGGCACCTGCTGACTTTTGTGTTGGCCAAGGCGGCGCCCGGCGTGTCGCCGTGGGAATTGGCCGCGCATATCGAAGCGCAAACGGACCTGAAAGCGCGGTCCGCGGATGACTTCAAAGCGGATACTGTCGATTGGTTGTTGATCAACTCCGAAGATGTGGGGGACATGGCCTCGATGATTTCCATCGCCATGCTGGTGGGATTCGGCGTCACCGGAGTCATGCTGTACATGTTCACCACGGACAGCTTGAAGCAGTATGCGGTGCTGAAGGCTATGGGCGCGAACTCGCGTCTCTTGCTGACCATGATCTTTGTGCAATCCGGCTTGTGCGCGCTTCTGGGCACCGGCCTGGGACTCGGTTTGTGCGCCATCGTCGGGCAAATCGCGGTGGTGGAGTTCGACTATCCGTTCCGCATGATGTGGTTCACGCCGGTTGTCGCCGCAATGATGGTCATACTTGTAAGCATCGTGGCAGCCGGGATCAGCGTCCGTCCGGTGCTGAAGCTTGAACCCGGCGTGGTATTCGCAGGACGTTAGCCAGCGGGCGGCGGAATTTACAGGGGGAAACACTCGATGAATGCAATCGGGAAACGATTTGTTCCTCTGGCCACAATTTGCTTGTTGGCCGGGTGCGCTGCGCAGCATTACACGCCGGCTCGTATCGATGCCGCCGAAACGGCCGCGCAGTTTGAATCGCGGAGTCTTGCCGATCCAGGCCTGCGAATTTTTGAAGAAAGTAATCTGGGTCACCCCGTGTCCCCGTGGCCGTCCAATAGTTGGGACCTGCAAACACTTTCGTTGGCGGCTCTGTACTTCAATCCCGCTCTGGACCTGGCCCGGGCGCGGCTCGCTACCGCCGAGGGAGCCGTACTGACGGCCAGCGCCCGGCCCAATCCGACGGTTGATTTGGTGCCCGGCGTCCCGGCTCCGTATCTGCTGACCCAGGATTTTCTCATTCTTATCGAAACTGCGGGCAAGCGAAGGCAGGGTGTTCAGATCGCCCGGAACCTCGATCAGGCGGCTCAGTTTGACCTTGCTGATTCCGCCTGGACCGTTGTCGCGGGCGTTCGTTTGGCACTGCTGAATTATCTGGTTGCCTCTCGAAATCTGGAATTGCTTCGGACAGAGGAAAAGGCGCGCGAGGATCAGGTCGTTATCCTGGACCGAGTGTTTTCGGCCGGGGAAGTAACCAGGCAGGATGTGGACCTCGCGCGGATGGAGTCTTCCAAGACGCTCGTGGCGACCCGCGCCGCCGAGGGCCAGGCTGCCGACGCCAAGGCCGCACTGGCGGCCGCCATTGGCATTCCGGTCGCGGGGCTCGATGCGGCGGAGTTCTCATGGTCCACAATGGACACTCCGCCGGCGCCAGAATCGCTCTCGGCGGGTCAGGTCCAGCGGGACGCCGTGCTCAATCGTTTGGATATCCGGCGTTCGCTGGCGCAATATGCGGCCGCTGAAGCCGCCGTGCACTTGGAAATTGCCAGGCAATATCCCAATTTCAATATTGGCCCGGGATACACTTATGAGGAGCGGAACAGTTTCTTTACCGTGGGCTTCTCAACGTCACTGCCGGTCTTCAATCGAAATCAGGGACCCATCGCGGAGGCTGAGGGCCGCCGCAAGGAAGCTGCGGCGGCGTTCGTGCAAACGCAGGCGCTAGTGATTGCGCGGAGTGAACGCGCGCTTGCCGTGTACACCGCAGCGCTGCAGGAAGTGGACGAGGCTCAATCTCTTTATCAGCTCCAGGAAACTCAAGCGCAGATCGTACAGCAGGGCATCCGCGCCGGCACCGACAATCGACTGAGCCTCGATGCCGTGCAAATTCAACTCTCGGTCCTGGCGCGAGCGCGGCTGGACGCTGTGGGCCGCGCGCAGCGGGCCCTTGGCGAGCTCGAAGATGCAGTGCAGCGGCCGTTGGATCACGAGGGACTGTTTCAGTTCCAGCCCGAATCTCCGACCCTCAACAAACAGCCGGAGCGTCGCTAAAACAGATCCAGAATTTCCTCGTAGCGCTTGAATGGAGGAATCAGGTAAGCGCCGGCAATTCCCAGATGGCGCGCTCCCCTGGCCCAATCCAGCAATTTGCGCGCGAGGGCGAAACCATGTTCGCGCGCCGAGCCTCCCGCGGCTTCGAGCTGCTTCAACAGCGGCTCCGGAATCACGATGCCGGGCACCTCGTTGTGCAGGCGCAGGGCTTGCTTGTAGCTGCTCAGCGGCCACAGTCCAACCAGGATGGGGATCGGCGATTTTCCGCCCATGCGCGCAAGAAATTGCTCCCAGTGCTCGGGATCGAAAATCGGCTGGGTCATGGCGAAGTGAGCGCCGGCCTCGACTTTCAAGTGAAATCGCCGCAGCTCTTCGTCCAGGTCCTCGGCGAGAGGATTCACGGCGACACCGATCGTGAAATTCGTCGCGCCGCCGAGATTTTTTCCGCCCCAATCCTGCCCCTGATTTAGTTTGGCCATGACTTTCACCAGGCCGATGGCGTCTACTTCATAGACGCCGAACGATTCGGGAGAGCTGCCGAGCGAGGGCGGATCGCCGGTGACGGCCAGGACGTTGCGCACTCCGCCGACGGCCCACGCGCCGAGGAGCATGGCTTGCAAGCCGATCAAGTTAGCGTCGCGCGTGGTGAGATGCGGGATCGTTTCGATGCCGCGCGCTTCGAGCGCTCCGGAAAGGGAAAGCGCGTCCATGCCCACGCGCGCGAGCGGCCCGCTGTTGACGTCGATGGCATCCACTTTCTTCGAGGCCATCACGTTGCGCACCTGCTCGAGAACGCGATCGATCGAGGTGCCTTTGGGCGGATCAATTTCCACCGAAATCACGAATTGTTGCGCCTGAATTTTTCGCCACAGCGCGCTTTCGGGCTCTCGCGCCGCCACAGGGCGCGCCTCAGGCGCCGCTTCCACCACGGTCACCGCGCGGGCCTGCGCGGCCGGATGCATGCCTTCCACCGCGCGGACCATCGCGCGAATATGTTCCGGCGAGGTTCCGCAGCACCCGCCGAGGATTCGCGCGCCCAGCACCACAGCTTCGCGCGCGAACAGATCGAAATATTCAGGCGAGGATTTCGGATAGATGACGCGATCGCCGGCGCGCTGCGGGAATCCCACGTTGGGCATCGCGCTCATCGGAAACGAACCCGCCGCCGCGGCAAGGTCCTGCAGAATTCGCAAATGATCCTGCGGGCCCACGGAACAGTTCGCCCCGATGACCTGCACGCCGCGCTCGCGCAAAAGAGCCCAGGCATCTTTCGGCCGAAAGCCGCTGAAGGTGCTGCCCTCCTCGGAGTAGGTCATCTCCGCGACGATGGGGAGCTGCGAAAACGAACGAACCGCTTCGATGGCGGCCACAAGTTCGGCGGGATTCCCGAACGTCTCCAGCACAAAAAAATCCACGCCGCGTTCTTCGAGCGCTTCGGCCTGCTCGCGGAAAATTTCCCGGAAATGTTCCGGCGTGGCCTCGCGTTCATCGCGGAAGACGCCCAGCGGCCCGATCGATCCGGCGATCAGAACTTCGTGGCGGGCGGCCTCGCGCGCCTCGCGCGCGATCTTGGCGCCGCGGTGATTAAATTCGGTGACGCGTTCCTCCAGGCCCAGCGTGCTCAATTTATTGCGGTTCGCGCCGAAGGTGTTGGTCTCGATGATGTGCGCGCCGGCTTCCAGATAGGCCATGTGAACGCGAAAGACTTCTTCGGCGCGCGTGGCGTTGAGTTCATCCACGCAGCGCTGCGGCCCCAGGCTTTCATAGAGCAGGGAGCCCATGGCTCCGTCCGCGATCAGCACCTTTTCGCGGAGTCTCTGTTGGAATTCGTCGATGCGCATGGTCTAAAACACTTTCCGTGCCTGACAGTTTGCGGAAGAAGTCGAGTAGCGCAGTCACTCATGCCCGCACGGTTTTTACAATAGTCGTTGGCCGAGCCACCCGTTCGTACAGCTCACAAAACCGCATAGGCAAGAGCGCCTGTGCTGCCAAATCCCGCTATTACCGGCGCGCAATTAAAAGCATCAGGCCGAAGACCACCACGGGAATCAAGGCCAGCATGACGTAAAACAGGATTTGCCGCACCCTGGGCGAACGTCTCTGTTTCCAGTTTTTCATTTCCTCCCGGTCGGCCACGCCCACTTTTTCCGGATGCTCCAGATCCAGCGCGAATTCGCGGGCATTGGGATAACGCTTGCTCGGATCGCGCTCCAGGGCCCGATAAATAATTTCCTGCAGCTGGGGTGAAATTTCGGGATTGACCTCGCGCGGCGGGACTGGGTTGTTCAACAGGCGTTCGTTCATAATCACGAATGGATTGGGACCGTTGAACGGCACCTTGCCGGTCAGCATTTCGTAAAACATGATGCCCAGGGAATAAATGTCGCTCCTGGCATCGCCGCGTTTTCCTTTCACTTGCTCGGGAGAAATATAATCCGGCGTCCCCATGGCCTCGGTCAGCTTGGCGAAGGTCAGGCGGCGCGATCCGGCATTTGCGGCGATGCCGAAATCAATCAGCTTCACTTGGTCGTCCGGGCCGACCATGATGTTTTCGGGTTTCAGGTCGCGGTGCACAACCCCCTGGCTATGGATGTAATCGAGCGTCTTGCACAGCCCGAGAGTGATGCGGATGGCGCGATCCTGCGGGAGTCGCTTTTGTTCGTTCAGAACCTGGCGCAACAGGCGGCCATCCACCCATTCCAGAACCATGTAGCGCCGGCTGCGTTCCTCGTCGTTGAATACGCGAACGACGCCCGGGTGATCCAGCTTTTTGCCGATTTCTTCTTCGCGCTTGAAGCGGTCGAAAAGGACCGGGTCGGCTTCCATTTCCGGGTGGGGGAGTTTGATCGCGACCGCCTTGCCGTCGCGCACATCGGTGGCGCGGAAAATAGAGGCCATGCCGCTTCTGGCGACCAGGCCGTCGATGCGGTAATGATCGAGCACATCCCCGGGATGGAATTCGCTCATTGGGAAGGCAGGTCAGCGGCAAGCGCAATGACAGCAGCGAACCTTTATCAGTACAGTTTGTAGGGCCGTCCGCGGTACATTCCCACCCGCTCGACGCCCCGGATTCGGATCAACTGAACGCTGATATTATCGCCGCCGCCCCGATCATTGGCAAGAGCAACCAATTTTTCCGCAGCGAGATGGAGATCCTGGCCTTGTCCGCAAATCGCGGTCATTTCCGAGGCATCCACCATCCCGTGCAGGCCGTCCGAGCACAACAGTAGAACATCGCCTACGAAGATCTGGTGGTCGTTGGTGTCCACATTGGCAACCAATTCGTTTCCGAGCGAGCGGCTGAGAATATGGCTGTTTTGTCCCTCGGCTGCTTCCTGTGCGGTGATCAGCCCGAGGCGCACTTGCTCGCCGGCAACGGTGTGGTCGCGCGTGATCTGGGCCGCTTTTCCATTGCGGATCAAATAGCAACGCGAATCGCCCACATGCGCAACCGAAACTCGGTCGTAGCGCAGGGCGCAAGCCACGATCGTGGTCGCCATCCCTGCCGTGGTCCTCCCGCCCGTTACAGCGGATTCAAACACGCGAGTGTTGGCCTGTTGAACCAAACGTTGAAGCACTGCGGAGTGCGATTCCCCGTCCCTGGTTTTGTGGAATCCGGCGACCATGCTTTCGACTGCCGTTCGTGAAGCGACCTCCCCTTTTTCCTGTCCGCCAACTCCATCCGCCAAAACAAACATCCACCCATGCGTGCGCACCTGCGCGGGAGTAGCCGGCGCCGCATGGCCCAAGTAATCTTCGTTGTGGTCGCGGACTCGCCCGACGTCAGTGCGTTCCACGAATTCGAGGTCAAGCATATGGCTGGAGGCGGAACTTCTCGTGGAGGCCACCCAGGAGGCAGCGCTCTGGGGAGTGCTTCTCGCAGGTTCTCCCGGAATTTCACTCACGTCTGAAACGGAAAATCGGACAGGTTCGCCTCGGCGGACCTGTCCGAATTTCCTTGCTAACTCAGCTAGGTTCATACTACACCATTACGTGCGGCTGGTGACCAGCGTCGTACGCCCTGTGGCCTTGCTGGTCCGCAGGAAGTAGATCCCTCCATAAATCGCCCACACAGCCGCAATCCCCAAGGCGAAGAATGGTTCCATCTTTGTGCCGTAACCCATAAAGGGCAGCACGATGTATGCCCCCATGCAAATCAGGTTCGCGGCTATACCGAAATAAGGGATGAGCGTGTGTCTCACGAAGCTGTAGTTCGGGTGTCCCTTGTAGCAAAAGATGCAGGTTACGCAGCTCAGCATGTAAAGCAGGAACGTCCCGAAGTTGGAAGCCAGCGTAATCGTGAGCAGGCTGTTGGGCATTTTCGCCATGGTGTCGTGAGACACGTAGCCGAAGCTCGACCAGAACCCCTGAGGCAAGGCCTTGATCGTGGCGTCCGGGAGAGCGCCGGCATCGCCGAAGAGCATCAGCAGTGCCAGGCAACCGAACACAGCAGAAATGATCGCCAGGGCCCAGATGGCGCGGTGAGGGCTCAGGTTCTTTTCATGCAGCATGCCGAAGTGTTCCGGCACCTCTGCGTCTTTGCCCATGGCATAGGTGACGCGCGCCCCGGTGTTGATGCAGGAAAGCGTGGTGCCGATCAGCGCCAGGAAAACGGTTACGGCTTCGATCAGCATGAAGGCCCGGCCATGACCGTTGAACAGGGCATCGCCGACCATGATCATCATGTCGCCGATCGGCGCCGACGAGCCCGTGGCAGTGGACATCGGGTAGCCGCTACTTAAGAAGTAGTTTGCGGCGAAATACTCGAACAGATAGCAGAACGCCCCTTGAACCAGCAGTGAAGTGATGACCGCGATGGGCACATCCCGCTTGGCGTTTTTCGCCTCGCCGCCCATCGCTGTCACCGATTCGAATCCGACCAGAATCAGGATGGCGACTGTGGCTTGAACGAACATCCAGTTGAAATTGTGAATGGCGACTACGGATGTGGCATTCGGATGGGCTTGAAACACCGGCGGAGTGCTAGTGTCATACATATCGTAACTGACGTGAAAGGGAACAGGCTTCCCGGCCGCGTCGAGCTTGGGCTGGGGCACCATATTAGCATCGCGGGTAATTACGTCCGTCGTTTTCCCATCCACCGTTTGGCTCGTTGTCGCGAATTCATAGGTATAACCCTCGCCGGAAACCGAATCAAACTGCCACGCTTCGCTTCCCGGGGGGTGGCTCATCCGGTAGCTAATTGCCATCACGGAGAAGACGATCAGCGCGGAGATTTGAATGACGTTGATGGCGACGCTGACCGCCGTCGACCCATTAACCCCTCGGTGCGCAATATAGGCGACCGCAAAAGAGAACACGATCGCGATCAGCATCATGAACATGGGACCGGGGTTCGACGCGCTCATGAAGTTTGGCCACAAGGTGCCCGTGATGTAACCGCAGAAAACTCCCGTGACGGCCACCATCACGCCTGGGTAAATCCAGTAGTAAAGATGCGAACCCCAGCCGACGATGAACTTCATCAGGCGGGCGTATTTCCAAGCCTTGTCGTGATTCAGGAACGACTGCTCCGCGAAATAGTAAGAGCTGCCGGTGCCTGGATACAGCTTCGCCATCTCCGCGTAACAGACCGCGGTGGCCAGACACAACAAGAGTGCGAACAGGATGCCGATCCACATCGAGGGCGCTGTGGACCCCTCCGTCGCTTGCGGTGCAAAGGTGAGCCAAAGGAATGCACCGGGAGCGATGAGCGCCATGGCGTTCATCGTCAACCCGGTTAATCCTAAGGTTGGTGTCATTTTGACTTCGCCGGTATTCTCCGCCATGTATTCTCCTTATAGATTCTTTATCTCGCCGCTGGAACCACACGTCTCAAATCAACTGCAGAAACTAATGTGTGCCGAGGGACGTGATACTAGTTGGGCCCGCGGGAGGAGTAAAATGCAACGTTTCGATGGCCCAAATTACGGAATCATATGGCTGTAATTCAGGCCCGAAATGGGAAGCTGGAAAGCTCACTGGCGCAAAGAAGGCGAACCTGTATTTCTACTGGCCACCCGAGCCATCCTTATATTTTGTTTATTTGCACATATTTGCAGACATCCTGTGCCCAGCAGTGCAGATTCCCGGCCCGTTTGATTGAGTCATCTGCACAGCGAGAGGCCAGGCTAGCTATCCACTTCTTTTATCGGCCGCATAAGCATTCTTGAAGGTACCCGGAATGATTTCTGAATACCCTCGGTCTTTTAGACCAACAAGCCCGCACGATGCGCGGCGCAAATCATATTCGTCTTTTGTTGGAGCGGCGCGTTGGGTTCCGCTGCGATTGTGATATTTTAACGGGCGTCGAGAGGGTAGACGAAGGTTTGATTGCTTTGCGCCCGGGGGATTTCGGAATGAAGGCCGTAGGATTCCTGATGTTGCCGGCAGGATGGTTCCTGTCGTTGGCCGCGATTGTGCTCTTCCCGTCGCCTCCGTTGCGGGCCGCGTTTGTCCTGGCCGGCGTCGCCGTGGAGGCGCTGGGATTGATCTTCGCTTTCCGATCGCACCTGATTCCGCGAGAGGAAAAAAGATAATATCTATGCCCGCCCCGAGACTCACGGAAATAACAACGGCCGCCTGCCTCTTTTTTATATTCCTTGTTCCGCTGGCGGGGGCCGGGCTGTCGCTTATGAACGTCGGGCTGGGAAGGTCGCGCAGCGCGGGCCACATGATGATGGCCTCGCTTTGCGCTCTCGCCGTTGCCAGCCTGGCCTACTTCGTTTGCGGATTTGCATGGCAGGGATTCATTGGGAGCCCGAGCCACATTCTCACGGTGTCGGGAAAAAATTGGAATTGGATTGCAGCCGAGCCGTTGTTTTTTCGCAAACTTGCTTTTGACGGCCACCCCGCCACAGTCGCCGCGTTGTTTCAAATTTTTTGCGTGGGACTCGCCGCGCTGATCCCCCTCGGAAGTGGCGCGGACCGCTGGCGTCTTCGCGCCAGTTGCCTTTCCACAGGAATGCTTGCTGCACTTACATATCCGCTCTTTGCGCATTGGGTGTGGGGAGGCGGATGGCTTGCGCAACTCGGCGTCAATTATGGAATCGGGCGCGGATTTCTGGACGTTGGGGGAGCCGGCACGATTCAGGTTGTGGGCGGCGTCACGGCCCTGGCGGTCACATGGATTTTAGGGCCGCGGCGCGGGAAATATTCCGCGGACGGCATGGCACCCGCCATCCCAGGTCACAATGCGGTTCTCGTGCTGTTCGGTTGCCTGCTGGCCCTGGTCGGTTGGATTGGGCTCAATTCCGCCGGCGCGATCCTCTTCACAGGTGGTGAACCTTCCGGTTCCGCGATGATCGCCGTCAATACCCTGCTGGCCGCGTCGGCCTCGGCGCTCACTGCGGCGTTCATCACTAAAGTTCGCTTCGGCAAACCCGACGCCTCGCTCACTGCCAACGGCTGGATCGGTGGGCTGGTGGCCAGCAGCGCTTCCTGCGCGTTCGTGATTCCCGCCGAAGCCGTGGTGATCGGATCGGTCGCGGGTGTGGCGATCACCTTTTCAATCGAAATGCTGGAGCTGCAAATGGAAGTCGATGATCCGGGAGGCTCGATTTCCGTGCACGCCGTCGGGGGGATTTGGGGACTGCTGGCGCTGGGAGTGTTTGGCCAGCTTCAGCGACCAATACTGAATGTTGCGGGGGACTCCCTGCCCTCTGCGATAAGTGGAATTACGTCGGGCCAATGGCTGGCTCAATTGATCGGCGTGGCTACGCTGCTGGGTTTTGTGCTGCCTCTGACTTACGGAATAAACCGTCTCCTCAACCGCTTCTACGAGTTCCGTGTATCTGTCGAGGGAGAGCGTCAGGGCATGGACCTGCATGAGCTGGGCGCCGGCGCGTATCCGGAATTCGTGACCCACACCGACGAATTTCTGCCTCGCTAGAATATATATCCGAATTTCCGGGGTTGAATCCCGGGAACGCGAATCTCCCGATTGGCGCGGCGCATTCGCGAATCGGGAGATTGGCATTCCCAGGCAAACCAATAATCTTTTCAATCCAACCTATCCGCTCTTTGAGTTTGTCTTTGCCACGGGGGTGCGGCAAGCTGCATAAGGAAAATATAAGTTATTCATAAAGGAATTCGTGGTGGCCTTGGGACATCTTGCGCTTTCGTCATCTTCAGAGCGTGGCCGATGGTTCAGGACCGGCGCGCTGGCAACCAGCCTTCGCCATGGGATTGCCCTGATGTGCGTGGCGGCGGCACTTTCATCGAGTCTTCTTCTTCAACGCCTGTTTCCTTATCCATTTTTATTCCTGTTTTTCGCCGCGGTGATGACCAGCGCGTGGTTTGGCGGCACGGCGCCGGGCCTGTTTGCGGTCTTTCTTTCCACCGTGGCCGTGGACTACTACTTTGTTCCTCCATACCATTCCTTTGCCATCAACGCGACGGACACCGCGTACTTTGCCGCGTTTGTAGTTTGCGCGCTGGCGGCCAGCTGGGTGAGTTCCTCGAAGAGAAATAGCGAGGAGGCGCTTCGCGAGGCGCGCGACCACCTGGAGGCGCGAGTCACCGAGCGCACGGCGGAACTGCAAAAGACGATTGCCGAGCTGCAGGAGAACGAACGCCAGAGGGAGCAATTGCTCAGCGAAAAATCCCATCTCACCGGGCAGCTGGAAGCTCGCAAGGTTGTGGAGCGCGCCAAGGGAATTCTGCAACGCGAAATGAAGATGAGTGAGGAAGACGCGTACCGCACGATCCAGCGGCAGAGCCAGCAGAGTCGCAAGTCCATGAAGGAAATCGCGGAGACCATCATCCTGAACGATGAACTCAAGCGCGGCTCACTGTGATACGCGCCCGCTCTGAATCGTGCCGATTGAAAGTTTGAATTTGACTGTCCCGATGGAAACGTTGCAAACTGCGCCTGAAATTACGGGGTAGCATCGCCGCCACGAACACCTTCTTTCGCCGATGAAAGGAGGCGCCGGCGCCGCGAACCTCGTGCTGCACTGTTTGTCTCGGACACGATGCCGTGTCCAACCAATCGCAACATAACGCTCGACGACGAGCCGAAAAGTAAGCCCTGAACGGCGCTGAACCGGGTCTGTGCGTTCCGGAACTTCAGCGAGTCCCGTTCCATTTGGGGGCTTGTGTCTTTATCGGCCAGCGAAGGCATTCGCAGGAGGGGAAATGCGGCCATGCCAATTTCTAAGACGAGCGATTTGTCCACCGGAATTTTTGGTTATTCATTCTTGAAAGGAGAGTTGAAATGTCAGAGATACCTCGATGCAAGGCCAGAAAGTTATTGTTATCTGAAAAAATCTCCCGCCTTGGCGTCCGGCTTCGCAACCCGGAATGGCGCAAGTACGGAGGGACACTGCTCGCCGGGAAAGTGCTGGGAGTTGGCCTCGTTCTCGCAATCATGGCCGCGGTCACCGGCATTTTCTTCAGCCACGTCTTTGCGGCTGATCCCGATCTGAAAGGCAACGACATCGTCAATCCGGTGAACACGGCTTGGACGCTGGTCGCCGCCTTCCTCGTATTCGGAATGCAAGTGGGGTTCACCATGCTGGAAGCCGGCTTCTGTCGTTCTCGCGAGACGGTGAACGTGCTGGTCGAATGCGTGGTGGACACCTGCCTGTGCGGAATTCTCTTCTATGCCGTCGGCTTCGCCTTCATGTTCGCCCACGGCAACGGTTTCATTGGCTACCACTGGTTCTTCCTCCAGAATGCCCCCGCAACTTATGAAACTACCGGCGTGGCGTTCCTGGCCGTGTGGATCTTCCAATTCGCATTCGCCGATACTTGCTCGACCATCACCTCGGGCGCGATGATCGGACGCACCGGCTTCGTCGGCGACCTTCTTTACAGCATCTGCGTCACCGGGTTCATCTACCCGGTCATCGGCCACTGGGCCTGGGGGCCGGACGGCTGGCTGGCAAATATGGGCAGCGCGGGAAATGTCTGGCCGGGGCTCGGAATAGGCTTCCATGATTTCGCCGGTTCCACGGTCGTACACACCATCGGCGGATTTATCGCGCTGGCCGGCGCCATTGTTCTCGGTCCACGTCTCGGTCGCACATTCAAGCGCGACGGTGGAACCCCAATGCTGCCGCATGACTTGACCATCGCAGTCAGCGGCGGACTCATTCTTTGGTTCGGCTGGTACGGCTTCAATCCGGGCAGCACGCTCTCGGCCATGGATTTTGTCGGGATTGGTCGCGTGGCAACGAACACCACATTGGCGGCCTGCGCAGCCGGACTCACCTCCATCATCTACGGTTACATCATGACCAAAAAATGGGACGCCGGGTACACCACGAACGGCTTCCTTGCCGGGCTCGTAGCCATTACATGCCCTTGTTATTGGGTCACTCCAACTGGCGCAGTCCTTCTTGGCGGCGTCGCGGGAGTTCTGGTCATCTTGGGAGTCGATTTGCTGGAATATCTGAGGATTGATGATCCTATCGGAGCAGTCCCAGTTCACGGATTTTGCGGCATTTGGGGAACTCTTTCACTCGGGCTGTTTGCCTCCGGGCAATTCGGCGCGACGGGACCATTCGCCCCCGACAATAGCGCCCCACTAAAGGGTCTATTCTACGGCGGCGGCACACAAGTGTTGGTCGCGCAAGCCATCGGCAGCGCCTGCATCACGCTGGCAACGTTCGCGGTGGCGATGGTTGTAATGCTCGCAGTCAACGCCACGGGCACACTTCGTCTGCCGGCTGAGGCCGAACTCTACGGCATGGACCTCCACGAGCACGGCATTTCGGCTTATCCCGAATATGTCATTACTGCGCTTGGAGCTCCCAAGGGATTGCCCACACATCAACTTCCGTCCGGTGCACCTATAAAAGCGCCAGCGCCGGCACATGGCGACTAAAAACCCGGGCGTCCTGAAATAGGTGGTTTGGTTCCGGGACGCCCAAGGCCCTTATCCCGGTGCCGTGTCTTCCAGGAATTAGCGCGCAGCGACAGGTAGAAGACACGGCGCAGGGCGGCTTGCAGGCCAGCGGTTATCGGCTCCAGTAGAAGCACGCAGGGAAATGAGATCGGTCCACGGTAAGAGAGACTGAGTTTTGAATCCGCTAACGCAGACTGAGGACAAGAAAACATGATGACAAAACTAGAAGCGATCATCCAGCCATCCAGATTTGAAGCCGTCAAAGAAATCCTGACCGAGATCGGCATCGGCGGGATGACCATCAGCGATGTGCGCGGGCACGGGCGGCAAAAAGGACACACCGAGGTGTACAAGGGGCGCGAATACACAGTGGATCTGGTTCCAAAGGTCAAACTTGAAATTGTCGTGGCAGATGAACTTGTCGATTCCGCCGTGGAGGCGATTCTCAGAACCGCTTCCAGCGGCAAGATCGGGGACGGCAAGATTTTTCTCTACAAGGTGGAAGAAGTCATCCGCATTCGGAACCAGGAGCGCGGAGCGGTCGCCTTGTAATTGAGTTTCACGCGGGGCCGAGTCTCGCTTTGACCGCCATCACGGCGAGACCCGCGTGGGTCAAGTCGCCGCGGCATCCCGCAAAAGTCCGCCGGTCTTTTGCGGACGCCGCGGCATTCTGACCGCTTGTTTTACGAGTCTAAAATTTTTTCGCACTTCCCTTTTTGGCGAGCTTATGAAGAAGAAAAATCGCAGCCAGCGCAAGCGCCGCAGGGCCGCACGGCCGGAAGCAAAGGGCGTTCGCGCGAAACGGCGCGAGCGCGCGCAAAAATTAATAGTCATGCGCGGTTCAGCGCCGTGGCTCCGGATTATGCCGACTGGCATCGAGGATGAACTGAGCACGGACGCCGGCAGAGGATTGTTCTCGCTTCGCAACGGCAGACGCCAGCCGCGCGATCTGGATCTGTATATACCGGGAGACGATTTACAAAGCCGTTGAAAATTTCTGGCGTGAAGCATTCTTAGGCTGTCCGCCGCGGAAGCGGTTTCTTGCTATAGTTACGTGATGCCTTCGAGGGAAACAAGGACGGGGAAATTGGCTCCGGTTTGGAGGGCGCTGGTTGAGGTCGGATTTATCATATTCCTGTTCTATTCAAACCTTTTGATGGGAGAGTTTACTCGGGCCAATGGCCAGGGCAAGAGCCTGGCGTTCGCCATCAAGGATATTTTCACGGTCAACAACTTTGTGATTGCACTTATTTCTGGGCTGATCGGGTATGTGGTGGTTGAATTTCTTCGAAGGCGGATTTAGAGCGCGCTACAGCAGGACGGGCTTCAAGACTGTGGGCTTGAATCGAGATTGGCTGTGTTTAGGCACTTCCAAAAACCGCAGGCTGAAGCCCGCGCCACGTAAATCTAAAACACGGGGCTGCGGGAACGAAATGGGATGTGCACTACGGCTTCGAGATCGACCGGCTCGCCGTGTTTCTCCGCGGGGCTGAATTTCCATTGCGCGAGCGCTTCCATGGCGTTGGCATCCAGGCGCGGGTCGACGCTGTGCACCAACTGGATGCTGTCGACGCTGCCGTCCTTGCGGATGATGGCGTAGAGCACCACGTCTCCGTCCACGTGCTGGGTGCGCAGCTCGGGCGGATATTTCGGATCTACTTTTTTCAGGGGTGCCAGTCCCGTTAATTCGGGCGCGCCGGGTGCAGCATAGACGCCGCTGTTCACCTCATTCAGTTCCGCAAAATTCAGCACCCAGCTCCCGGATGCGCTGGTCATATTCGGCATATTCACGTGCAGGGTGTAAACGCGTTTCGACCTCAGCACTTCCTGGGGAGACAATCCCAATTTCGGAGCGGATTGCGCGGTCCCTACCGCATCCGCGGATAACGATTTCGAGCCCTCGGGCGCGATCCGCTCGCGCGGAACCGGCCGCGTGGGCAACGCATTGCCCGCCGCCCGCGATGCCGGGCCGATGGCTAGTCCTGAAGTCGGACTGGTGTTTGCGCTGTTCCCGCCGCTGATGAAGATACCCTCCGGACCACGGCCGCCTGCGCTACCTGCGGCTTCTCCCCCCGCTCCGTTTCCGTCAGCGCCCCCGCCGGGGGTCCCGGGCTTTGGCCCATCCGGAGAAATCGAAACGCGCGCCGAAAGATTTCCGCTGGGGAGAGCGGGCGGAGGAGCCACAGGCGCGGGCGTGGCCGAAAGCGCTATCAGAGTTTGGGTATCGCCGCTGCGTCCTCCGATGTCTGGAGCCGCTGCGCTGGTATCCGTTTTTTGCGGCGCTGCACGCGGCGCGGACATGGGGTTCACAGGGAGCAGCGGCTTTGGCGGCGCCTGTGAGGAAGAAGCAATGCTGATCGCACCAGCTTGTTTTTCCGGCGCCGAAATTTCCGGCGCGGCGGCATTGGAGGCCGCCAGCGATGCGGGGGGCTTCGGCCGCAGCGACTTCAGCTGATTGGCGCTGAGCTGCAGCTTCGGCCGCTCCGGTTGCGCACCCGCGAGTTGCACGATATTGGGAAGCGCCGGCAAAATTTTAGGCGGTTCCTGCGGCGCCTTTGGCTGGATCAGGGTCTGTCGGGGATGCGTTGGGTGCAGGGGTTCGGACAGAATGGTTTGGCGCGGATGGAAGGCATCGGCCCCGCGTTGGGGCTGCGGCTTCGATGGCTCCTTACGCGTAGCAGCCTTAGGCGCGCGCCTGGCCGGAAGGATTGTCGGAAAATCCTTAGCTGGCCCGTACCAGCCGATTTCCGTCCGGGGCGAATTGGAAACTGTGCGCGCCGCGCGGATATTCCAGATGGGCGGGGGAAACTGGACGAGGAGCGCCTGAAACAGAATAGCGAAGGCGAAGGCAAACCTCGGAAATCGCTCGTCGACCCAGCAATCGCGAAAGTATGCGTCGCCAGCGAATTCCTGGGGCGGCGACGGGCCGCGAACGAGCGCGACCAGGCTGGAGAAGAAGCCGACGAACGTTCCCGTCTTTTCCAGCGCCAACCGCGGAGCAGGCAGCCCCGCCGAAGAGTCGAACGAAATAGCTACATTCGCCCTCTCATGCAAATGCGCGATCTGAAGCAAACGGAATGGCCCCCCGGGGAATTATACGCTAGTCGCCCGGGCTTCAGCCTGCGGGGTTTGGTTGGAGCACGGTCGCCTTCTGCCGCAAGCAAAACCAACGGGCTGAAGCACGTGGCACGAATGGCTTGCCGTTCGCCGCGCGATTTGCAACGATAGGGGCCTCGAGGGCAAACCGGGTTTCCATGCGGCTATTTGCATCCCGGAGAATGTGAGTTGCCATGGATACCTCTTCTACCCCCGTAACAAAATCCGGCCGATTTCCGTTCTGGGCAAGAATTCTGCTCAGTGTTTTTGTCCTGATCCTTCTTGTCGCGATGGCCGTGCCCTATTTCCTGAATGTCGATCGCTACCGTGACACCATCGCCAGCGCCATCGAGAAACAGACCGGGCGGAAAGTCGCGCTAGGCGCGATTCACGCGCGGGTCTTCCCCGAGGCCGGCGTGACCGTTTCGGACCTGCACATCGGCAACCCTCCCGGCTTTCCAGCAGGCGATCTGGTGGGAGCCGACGAAATCGGCGTGAATGTGGCCCTCGCACCGCTGCTGCACGGAACCATCCATGTGAACTCGGTGGATTTGGTGCGCCCGAAGCTGGTTCTCCTTACGAACAGCGCGGGAAAAAATAACTACACCTTCGCGCCCCCCGACCCGGCTGTGACGCCCGCAAAATCCAGCGAGTCCTCCTCCAGCATGACGCTGGACCAAATCGACAGCATCCATCTGACCGGCGCCGAAATCGTGGTGGGCAGCGTCATCAAAGGCACCGTGGCTCCGCTCGCGGATACCAAGGGCATCAATATCACGCTGCATAATTTCGCCGTGAGCCCGATGCGCATGCATGACTGGCAGGCGGAATCGAATCTCTCCAGCGTGACGCTGGCCCTCAGCGGCTGGAAGGACCCCATCGCGTTTCACACCGGCCAATTCACTTTGTCTGGCGGAAAGCTCGACGCGCAATTTGTCGCCGACCTGGCCACCGCCGCCGACATCAAAGGGACCGTGAGCGTGCCCGACTTCGAGCATCCTGTCGTGAATTTTGAGATGAGCGCCTCGCAGCTGGATGTGGACAAATTAATTGACGTTGCGGGCAGCGGACCCGGCATTCCCTCTTCGTCCGGGGGAACTGGTCCTGAATCGGCAGGCTCCGCCGCGTCGGCCAAGGCCTCGGCCAGGACGAAATTGGGTGCGGCTTCATCTCCCAAAGCGACGCCGGCTCCCGCACCTGCGGCCAAGAGCGAACTCATTGCGCGGGGACACTTCAACATCGAAAAGATCACAACGAAGCCCTACGTTGTGGGCCCCGCAAACGTCGAGACTCGCGTGTACACGGATCGTGCGGAGCTGTGGCCGATCTCCGTCGGCATGTACGGCGGCACGCTGCAAATTTCCTCGCGCGTGGACCGCGCGACCGACCCGGCGCGATTCACAGCGAACATACAGTTGCGCAATCTGGATGTCGCCAAGGTGCTCGATGTTTCTCCCTCGGCACGCGGCAAAATGGGAGGCAGGGGCGAGCTTGACCTGCCGCAACTGGGCGGTTCCCTGAGCGCTGCCTGGAAAAAAACGCTCACGGGCACGGGTAAATTTGCCGTGCGTAACGGACATCTGCCGGGCGTCAATCTGGCGGGCGCCGCGGAATCGGTCATGAAAATGGCGGGCGTCGGCGGCGACACGCCATTTACCGTGCTCGAAGGCGACATCAACATCGCCGACCAGCGGGTCACCAGCAAACAGATTCATCTGGATTCTTCCGTCGGCATCGTGGATCTGCGCGGCAGCCTGGGCCTCGACGGCTCGCTCGACTATCAAGGCATGGTGACCGTGAATCCCGCCGCGGCCCTCGGCTCAAGCAAAGTGGGTGGCATCGTCGGAGGGCTGATCGGCAGCCGGGTCGGGAAAATTACCGAGCCGTTCGCGCTCGCCGGAACAATCGAGAGCCCCAAAGTGCGGCCCGGTAACGGCGTGCCGAGTTTTGGCGCGCCGTCTACTGCGTCAGGTTCAGCGCCCGCCGCGCCTTCCGGCCAGCAGCCGTCGGTGCAGGACGATGTGAACGCGCTGAAAAATTTGTTCAAGAAAAAGAATTGAGGGGTTTTAGTAGCGCAGGCTTCAGCCTGTGGGGTTTTGTAAGATCACAGTCGAACTTGCTGCAACCAAAACCCACAGGCTGAAGCCTGCGCTACCTATTCGCCTTCTGCAAGCGTCCTACGCCGCCAGCGAAAGCCTGTAAAAGCTAAGCGCCGCGTCCCCCTGTTCCACAACGCGCGTAAGCTCCAGCTCTCCCACTCGCTCATCGAGCTCGCGCTTCCTCAAGTGCTCCACGATCACGCGCCCCTCCGGCGCGACCAGCGGCGACTCCCCCAGCGCCTCGAGAGCGTTTTCGTATTCGAGATCGGCGGCGTACGGCGGATCGAGAAAAACATATTGCGCATGAACGCGGCGCGCCCCCAGCCGCTCGATCGCGCGCACCGCATCCATGGCGAGAATTTCGGCTTCCGCGCCAATTTCCAGCGAATCCAGATTGCGCCGGATCAGTGCGACGGCGGGCGCATGCTGCTCCACAAAAATCACGTGGCGCGCACCCCGGCTGAGCGCTTCGATGCCGACCGCTCCCGTGCCCGCGTAGAGATCCACAAACACAGCGCCGTCCGCCGCCGTCCCCAAAATATTGAACAGCGTCTCGCGCAAGCGGTCGCTCGTCGGCCGCAGCTTCTGCCCTTTCAAGCTGCGCAGTGTTCTGCTCCGGTATTTTCCCGCGATTACGCGCATAGGGAATCGTGACTGGTGAATGGCGGCCGGTGAATGCTATTTCGATTTCGTCTACTAGCCGGTTCATGAGAGAGCAGTGCCCAAGCAGGAGAAATTTGAGAGCCAAATACTTTCCCGGCATTCGATTTTGCACGCATTGAAGTCTCGCCTCTCAATTCCAAACTCTAAACTGTGGCCCCAGCGCAATCAAAGAATTTCAAATTTAAAATTTCAAATCTCAGATTTCAAAAAGCAGGCGACAAACCCTAGTTTCCAAATCACCAGTCACCCATCACCAGTCACGAGTCACCCGTCACCCATCACCAGTCACTCCTCACCCGACCGACGCGAGCTGGTAGCGGCGCTGCCATTCCACCGGGAGCTGGGCCAACAGGCGCTGGCGCGCGGGGGCGGCTTCGGGAGGTTCAACGAGGGCCAGCGCTTCGCGGCGGGCCAGCTCCAGCAAATCAAAATCGCGGATCGGGTTGGCGATATGGAAGCCGAGTTCGCCGTGCTGGCGGGTGCCGAAAAATTCGCCGGGGCCGCGCAATTTCAAATCGGTTTCGGCGATCTCGAAGCCGTTGGTGGTGCGCACCATGGTTTCAAGGCGCACACGGGCATCGTCTCCGGGATTCTTCGGAGCGATCAGGATACATGTGCCCTTATCTCCGCCGCGCCCGATGCGCCCGCGGAGCTGGTGCAATTGCGAGAGGCCGAAGCGGTTGGCGTGCTCGATGACCATCACGGTCGCGTTGGGAACGTCAACGCCCACTTCAATCACCGTCGTAGCGACCAGGAGATCGATTTCGTGCCGGCGGAATCGCTCCATCACGTCTTCCTTTTCGTCGCTCTTCATACGGCCATGAAGCAGGCCCACGTGCCGGTTGGGAAAAATCTGGCTGCGCAGCCGCTCGAATTCCACGATGGCCGCTTTCAGCGAGCGTTCCGATTCGGCGGATTTCGATTGCTCGATCACCGGATACACGACGTACGCCTGCCGCCCGGCGGCCATTTCGCGCCGCAGAAAATCCCACACGCCCGGCAGATTCCCGTCGGAGGAAACGCGCGTGGCGATCGGCACGCGTCCCGGGGGCATCTGGTCGATCACCGAAATGTCCAGGTCGCCGTAGAGCGTCAGCGAAAGCGTGCGCGGGATAGGCGTGGCCGTCATCACGAGCACATCCGGCGAAGTCCCTTTTTCCATCAGTTCTTTGCGTTGCAGCACGCCGAAGCGGTGCTGCTCGTCCACGACCACCAGGCCCAGCCGGTGAAATTGCACTTGCGGTTCGAGCAGCGCGTGCGTCCCCACCACCAGTTGCGCCTGGCCGGCTCGCAGGCGCTCGAGCGCGGCTTTTTTCTCCGATGCTTTCATTCCACTGATCAGCAGCTCGACCCGGTATCCGGCGCGCGCAAAAATCTTCCCCGCGGCCAGAAAATGCTGAACGGCGAGAATTTCTGTCGGCGCCATCAGCGCGGCCTGGTATCCGTTTTCGATGACGATGGTGGCGGCTTCCAGCGCAACAATTGTTTTTCCGCTGCCCACGTCGCCCTGCAGCAGGCGATTCATCGGCACGCCTCGTTCCAGGTCCGCCGCGATTTCCGCAAGCGCCCGCTTCTGCGCGTCAGTGGGCTTGAAGGGCAGCACGCGCTTGATCGCTTCGCGGATCGCCGGCTCGCGCACGCGAAATGCGATCCCCGCCTGCTGCTGGGCCGACTTCTTCCGCATCGCCACGCTCAACTGGAAAAAGAAAAATTCCTCGAAGATCAGCCGCAGGTGGGCCGGCGAACGAAACGAATTCAGCGCCTCCACCGATTCCGTGGCCGGAGGAAAATGCACGAACCGGATGGCCTCGCGCCGCGAGGGGAATTTGTATCGCGCCAGGATTTCCGCGGGCAGCGGGTCGGGCAGCGAGCCGGAAAATTTTTCGAGCGCCAGATAAACGATGCGCCGCATGGTGCGCGAGCTGATGCCGCCGATGGCTTCGTAGATCGGAACGATGCGGCCGACTTCGGTCGAGTCCGCGTCTCCCTCGCCGAGCAATTCGTATTCCGGATTGATCATCTCGATCCGGCCGGGCCGCATGGCATCCAGCTCCGCCTTCCCGTGAAGAACCAGCCCCTGGCCGGGTTTGAATTTTTTTTCGAGATAGGGGCTGTGAAAAAATTTGCAGGGCAGCGAGCCGGTCTCGTCGCGCACGAGCAGGTGATACATGCCTCCGCGCGTTCGCGTGTAGCGGACCAGGCTGCCGCTGAGGACCTGTACGCGAAGGGTGTAGGCACGCCCCGGCGCGATCTCGCGAATTTTCGCGAAGCGGATGCGGTCCTCGTAGCGGAAAGGCAAGTACCCGAGAAGGTCTTCAAATGTCCTCAGGCCGCGCTTTGCGAGGATTTCCGCGCGGTGCGGGCCTACCCCCTTGAGGTACATCAGTTCAGTTGTAGGCGTCACGGGCATTTCTTGTTTATATCACGCACCAGTAGCGCAGGCTTCAGCCTGTGGTGTTTGGTCCTCGCAAGTACAAAAACCCACAGGCTGAAGCCTGCGCTACTGGCGAACATGTCGGCGCTTGCAATCACTCGCGGCATGGGAAAAGATGGTTCGCTTGTGCCTGCGCCATGGGAGGCGTGCTTGCCGCTGGAACGGCTGGATAGGAATGATGCAAGAGTTCTTCTGATCTGGATTCTTGCAGGCATTCTCGGCGCGGGCGTCGCGTACACATATTTCTTTCGCGCCTTTCCCGAAGCTTCCGTCGAATTCAAGGTGCCGCGCGCGGACGCCCTGGACATCGCCAGGCAATTCGCGACCGCGCAGGGCGCGCAGCTCGGCGGATACGATTCGAGCATCGTTTTCGATTTGGACGATACCGCGAAAACGTACCTCGAGCGTGAGGTAGGCCTCCAACAAGCCAACCAGATGATGGCGGGCGAAGTCCACATCTGGTATTGGCAGGCGCGATTTTTCCGCCCCCTGCAAAAAGAAGAATTCAAAGTGCGCGTAGATCCTGCCGGAAACATCGTCGGGTACGCGCACGAGCTTGAGGAAGCTGCGCCGGGAGCCCGCCTCGAACGCGCCGCGGCGCAGTCCGCCGCCGAATCCTTTCTGCGCGACACGCTGCACGCGGACCTTTCCCAATACGACTACCGTGGGGAGGAAGCGGACTTCAAGGATTTTCCGGCGCGGCGCGACTGGAAATTCTCCTGGGAGCGCCGCGGATTTCGCGCCAAAGATGCGACCTATCGTCTGATCGTCACGCTGGCGGGCGACCGAGTCAGCGGTTACAGCGAATTCTTGAAAGTTCCCGAAGCGTGGATTCGCGACTATGTACACCTGCGTTCGTCCAACAATGTTCTTGAATTTATCGCCCTCATTCCTTACGCCTTTCTGATCGGCGGGTGTCTCTATGTGATCGTTTCCCTGGGGCGCCGCGGCCTGCTCGAATGGCGCACCGGCCTCGCGTTCGGCATTTTCCTTACGGTTCTGTTCTTCCTCATGACCATGAATCAGTGGCCGCTGGACCGCGCGGAATACGATACCAACACGCCCTACTCCAGTTTTTTCTTCAGCCAGGTGGGCCAGGCTGCGTTGTTGAGTGTCGCCAGCGCGCTGCTGGTCGTCCTCGCCGTCGTCCCGGGAGAGCCTCTGTACCGCATCTTTCACCCCGATAAACTCAGGCTGGAAGTCGGACTCCGCCTGCCTGGAATTCGCACCAGGGAATTTTTCCGCGCCAACGTCATCGGCATTTGCCTGGCCGCCGCGCACATCGGCTACATCACTGTTTTCTACATCGTCAGCAGGAAATTGGGAGCTTGGGCCCCGCAGGACCTCAATTACGAAAACGTGGTCAGCACCTACGTGCCCTGGGTCTACCCGCTGACGATCGGGATCTACGCCGCGACCAGCGAGGAGTTTCTGTTCCGCCTGTTCGCCATTCCCTTTTTGCTGCGCGTGACCAAATCCCGCTTGCTGGCCGTGGTTCTTCCGGCCTTTTTCTGGGGTTTCCTACATAGTAATTATCCGCAGGAGCCCGCGTACATTCGCGGTCTCGAAGTCGGACTGATCGGCATCGTCGCCGGGCTGGTCCTGCTGCGCTGGGGAATCTGGGCCACGCTCATCTGGCACTACACTGTGGATGCGTTCCTCATTAGCACATCTTTATTCCGCTCGCACGGCGCGTACCTTCGGCTCTCTGGAGCGGTCGTGGGCGGCGCCGCGCTCATTCCGCTGGCCATCGCCGCCATCTCCTATATTTCGCGTGGAGGATTTACGGCCGACGCGTCGCTGCTGAACAGCGCCCGGCCCCTTGCCGGGCCGCCGATGGACACGGCGCGAATCGAACCGGGCGAAGCAGCGCCGACTGAAATCGCGCAGCCTGCGGCAGTCGACGATATTCAAGTGAGCCACGCCACTATGTCTTCGCGTTCGATGGCCGTCTTGATTGCGTGTGGCGTGCTGGGCATCGCACTCGTGGCCGGAATCAAGCGCGAGACGATCGGGGATTTTGTGCGCTTCCAGATTGATGCCCGGGAAGCCACTGAGCGCGGCAACGAGGATTTGCGCCAGATCAACGTCGATCCGGCGGCCTATCACCACGCCACGACGGTCACTTACACGTTCAACGATTATGCAAATGAATACCTGCGCCGCACGATTGGCATCGCCGCCGCCAACCGCATTTATCGCGACCAGGTTCCCTCCGCCTTCTGGACCATCCGCTATTTACGCGATTCGCAAAAGGAAGAATACTTCGTGTGGTTGAAGCCGGACGGGTCGCTTCACTCGGTGCACCACACGCTCGATGAAAAAGCGCCCGGCGCGAATCTCTCCAAAGAAGATGCTCAGGCGCGCGCCGAAGTATTTTTGCGCGACCAGAAAGGCGTGAACTTCGCGGACTGGAATCTGGTCGAAACACATACCGATAAAAAGCCGGCGAGGACCGATCACACCTTTGAGTGGGAACAAAAAACCGCGCTCGATGCGGACCCGGGCCAGGCCGCCGCGGCGGGCGCGCACATCCGCATGCAGTTGCAGGTGCAGGGCGACGAAGTTTCCGGCTATCGCGTGTTTATCAAAATTCCCGAAACCTGGAGCGACGCGGAAAGCCGTGAAACCCCCGCGCAACTCGCGCAGAAGTACGGCCTCGCTCTCGGAACGGCCATAGCCCTCATCGCGATTATCGTCATTTTTTTGCGCAGCCTGAAAAGTCCGGAGGTGTCGCGTGTGCCATGGCGAGCCCTCGGGAAATTGTCGGTGTGGATGCTGCTGGCGGCGATCGTGATCTACGTAAACCGGATCCCACAGATTCTTCAGAACTACACGACAGCATCGCCGCTGACGATCTTCTACATCACAATGTTCATCTCCCTGATTTTCATTACCTCGATTTATGTGGCAGGGGCGGTCCTCTTGCCGGGACTGGCCTGGTTTTTCCTGGAGCGCGCGTTTGGTCCCGGGCGCATCGCCGCGTGGCGCGAATGGAAGCCCGAATATTTCCGGGACGCATTCTGCGTGGCGCTTTTCGGTTCCGGCGCGGTGTTGGGTCTAACGCGCCTGCCCTTGCTGTTGGCCCGCTGGCCGCTGTTGCGCCACACGTTGCCAGCGCGTGTGCCGGAGAATCTGGACCTGCTCAATCCCGCGGCAGGGGCTCTGGCGTCGGCGATCGCCGCTGGATTTCTTGGCGTGGGAATTCTTGGACTCGCGGCGGGCCTGATCGCCGCTCACGTTCGCGGCAAGTGGATGCGCGCCGGGCTTATGATTCTCTATGCTGTCCTGATGGCCACAAATGTGGCGACGCCCGGCGCGTTTTTCCGCGAGGCCGCGTTCCAACTGTTGCTTGTCGCCGCGCTTTGGTACGGAGTCGCGCACCTCGCGCGATTCAACGTGCTGGGCTACGTCCTGCTCGCCGCGATGCTGACGCTGGTTCCCGGCGCGATTGATTTGCTCGAGCAGCCTAATCCCTACTTGCATGCCAACGGCTACTCCGTCCTGGCGATCGCCATCGCCATCCTTGCGTGGCCGCTTTACCGGTGGCGCAGGCTTCAGCCTGCGGGGGGTAGTTAGGGGTCGGTCGTTCTTGCTGCAACCAAAATCCACAGGCTGAAGCCTGCGCTACTCAAAGCTCACCAATCATGCTTGCTCAGACTTTTTGTTTATTTCTGAACTGGCGGCTGAGAAAATACAGGGCCACTCCTGCTGCGATCACTACGATCCCGATCACTAGTTCATTCGTTGAACCGATTCGCTCTGTGCGATTGCGTGCGAAGGCCGCAATCATCAGGGCCAGCGGCGGCACGCCGAGCGCCACCGCGCCGGCCATTCCGCCGGGGACACGGAACGGGCGCGCGAGGTCCGGCTCGCGTACACGCAGCGCCACCAGCGCCCAAAATTCCAGCAAGATGCTCAAGCCGGTGAGCATCACGTCCAGCAGCAAACTCTTCTCGAAACCGAGGGGAAAGCAAATGGCCCACATAATCGCGCACACCAGAATGGCCACCCACGGAGCGCCCGTGCGCGCATCGCGCCGAGTGAATACACGCGGGAGATAGCCGTCTTCCGCCATTACCAGCGGCAGCCGCGTGAAGGAAAGCATCAGCGCGCCGAACGATCCAATGGCTCCAATGACGCCCGCGAGCGCAATGGCGATGGCCAATGTTTCGCCGCCGATGATTCGCCCGATATCGACCCAGCCGCCCGTCGTCCAGCGGTTCGGATCGATCCCGGTACGCGCGATCGCGCCGACAGGAATCAGGTAGCTGACGACCACCAGCAACACCGCGCCAAACATCGCGCGTGAATACGTGCGCTGCGGCGTTTCGACCTCGCCCGCAATTGTGGATAAATTGTCCCACCCCATGTAATTCCACATGGCGATAAGCACGCCGCCGAGCAGGTCGGCATGCCGCAACGGAACTGGGGCAGCACCCGCGCCGCCCGCAAACTCTCCGCTACCGAGCGCCAGAATCGTGAGCGCGACGAATGGAACCAATAGCGCAACATTCAGCCACACGGAGCCTTCGCCGACCGAGCGCACTCCCAAAACATTCCATGCCGTGCAGAGCGCGATCATGGTGAACCCGAGAATCAGCCCGCGATGCCCCGCAACAAGCCCCGGCGCGAACTGTCCGATGTAGTCGATGCAAAGGTTTGGGTACAGCGCCATTTCAAACACGCTGCCTGCCAGGGTCAGCCAGGTTTCCTGAAATCCCCAGAAGCGGCCCATCCCCCGGCGTACCCAGATGTAGAAGCCGCCTTCTTCGGGGATGGCCGTCGCCAATTCGCTTACCATCAAGGCGGTGGGCAGGCTCCATAGCAGGGGAGTTATTACCAGGATTAGCAATGTCGCTGCATATCCTGTCTTTTGGACGATGTCCTCGAGCCCGTAGGGTCCGCCGGCAACCATGAAGTAGGTCGCCGCGATCATGGGCACCACGGAAATTTTCAAGGCGTTTTTCAGGCCGCCTTTATTTTTGACCCCATTGGGTTTGATCATTTCTGATTTTATTGTGCAGGCTCTTTGTAGCGCAGGTTTCAGCCTGCAGGTTTTGGCCCTTGCAAGGACTAACCCCCCGCAGGCTAAAGCCTACGCCACCAAAACCTTTGCCGAAACGGCGCTAGTCTAATATATTGGGAATGAAACAGTTAGGGCATTCTGCGCTTGAAGAATGCGCCGAAACGGCTGCTCACCTTTCCACGCCTTGGCGCGTCTAATACTCTGTAATGGTCCGAGCACTTCATGCGAGTACGCTTCGATGGCTGCAGAAGAAATGACCATGACCTGGTCCGTTAACGCCTCCGGAGATCCCGTCGAAGGCTCCGCTCCCCTGGGAGTGACGCGGCGCGGGCTGGCGCCGTCCGATGAACGCGCCCTGATCGAACGCGCGCAGGGCGGCGACCGCGATGCGTTCGAAGAACTGGTGCACTGCTACGACCGCGATGTCCTGCGGATTGCCTTGAACATCCTGCATAGGACCGAAGATGCCCGCGACGTCTATCAGGAAGCTTTCCTCAAAATTTATAAAAATCTGCCGCGCTTCCGCTTCGAGTGCAGCTTTTATACCTGGGCTTACCGCATCGTCACTAACGTCTGCCTCGATCATCTGCGCCGCCGAAGCAGCCGCCCGGAAGACCAAGCGCCCGAGCTTGCGTCTAACGGGAATGGGGAAGGCCTGCCGGGAGATTTCTTCGACCGGCAACAGGATCATGCGGCGCTATCTGATCCCGAGCGGCGCATGAGGGGAATCGAAATCGGCCGCCGAATTTCTACGGCTCTCGACGAGCTAACCCCACGCGAGCGCATGGTCTTTGAGATGAAGCATTACCAGGGGCTGAAATTGCGCGCCATCGGAGACGCACTGGGCACCACGGAAGAGACAGTGAAGAATTCACTTTTCCGCGCCACGCGCAAGCTGCGGGCGCAATTGGAAGGACTGCTGTGAGCGAGACGCCAGACACGCGTAAGGCAGGCTTTAGCCTGTCGGGTTTCGGTCTTCGGTCCGGCGATAAAAACGACAGGCTGAAGCCCGCCCCACCAATTCGCTGCGAAGAGATCGAGTCTCTCGCGGTTCTTTATGCCTGCGATGAGCTGGACGCCGGCGCGCGCGCGCAGCTCGATGCGCATCTGGCGCAATGTCCTGGCTGCGCCGCCGTCGTTTTGCGCGAAGGCCGTCTGCAACAGGCGATCGCATCGCTCGACCAGCCCGCCGATTCGCTGGACCGCTCCGGGCTGCTGCTGGCGCAATGCCGCAGCGAACTGGCGGAATCGCTCGACGACCAGAAGACGCGCGCGGAGAGTTCCGCGTGGCATTCGATACTGTCGCCCGTATCGTGGTGGACCGCACTGCGCCATACACTCATCTATCATCCGGCGATGAGCATGACGGTGCTGGTGGTGGCCGGATTCCTCGCGGGCGTCGCGGGGCAAAGACTGCGCGTCGTTCCGCCGCAGGCGGTTCCACCTGGCCTGCCCACATTCTCCGCCCCTACGACGCTTTCGGCTTCGGGTGCTGCGTCGAGCGCGTCCACTTCCTCCAATACATCCGCGCCGCGCCGAGTGACTGACGAGCAACTTCGCCGCGTGGACAGCGCCCACGTGGCCTGGGTGACACCGTCCGGCTCGCAAACTCCTACTGTGCAGGTTGAGTTGATGTCTCCCACGCCGATGAATATTGTCGGCGCACCCGATGATGCGGACGTACAGCGCGCGCTCACTTTTTTGCTAGAGAATGGCCAGCGGTTTGATCCGGACGTGCGCCTCGATTCGCTGGACGTGCTGCGCATGAACGCGGCAGATCCCGACGTGCGCCGCACGCTCTGCGCCGCGGCCCGCCTCGACCCCAATCCCGGCGTGCGCCGGAAGGCGCTGCAGGCGCTGCGGGGATTCGAGCAGGATCCTGCAGTCCGCGATGCCCTTCTGGACGCGCTCGAAAGCGACGCCAGTTCCGGAGTGCGCGTTGACGCCATCCAACTTCTTCTTACCGCGCTGCAATCCGACAGCGAGTCAAGAGTTCCGGGCGGGCAAGACCCGCAAACCCTGGCCGTGCTGCGTGACCGCCTGCACAATGACCCCAGTCCCATCGTTCGCCAACAAAGCGCCGCAGCCCTGCGCAAATTAGGCGAGCAGTAGGTTCAAGTAGGGCAGGCTTCAGCCTGTCGCTTTTGCAAATGGCAGGAAATTGACAAGCGGACGGATGCCAGCGCTTCTCAACCCTCTCAATGGCCACACGTATTAAGTTCAAGTAGTAACCGGCGACATTCGGACAAGGGGATTCATCAGGCTGTAGGCAGGTACCTCAGGTCAGGGTAACTCCCCAGATGTTCTTGTTCGGCTCCAAAGCGAGTACGCCAGCTTGACCGGCTTGCGGCGATCCAATTTCTCCGATCCATACCACCCGGAACTGCGCGGATCGCAAGAGACGTTTCACCTTGATGGTTTCGCCAGGCCAGGTCAAATATCCGATTCCCTCTATGCAAGCTCCGTGCCGGCTAATATCAACAGCGTATGTTCTTTGGACGAAAGGGTTCTTATCGCGATCCACCCCCACTACACTGACCCGAACCTTCTTGGTGATTCGCGATTCCTGCCGGTTGGCTCTCCAGAAGTGAGGAACCGGGCTTTTGAACGCGACGCCCACGCGCAGTTTTCCGTACACGTCCCTCTCAGCATAAGCCACTCGGCACTCCTGCTCTTGCTGGGTCCCTTTGTTTAAAATGAAAATCGTTTCGCCCAGAGCCACTCTGGAGTTAAGCCCCAGTAGCGCGCCGCTAGCGTTCACAAGGAGAGTTGAAGTGTCTTCGTGGAAGGAGCCTTCATCCTTGGACCAACCGTAGACCAGTACAGGCACATGGAGAGAAATGCGTTTGCTCGAGCGCGGCAGAGGCGCCACTCGCTTGACAGCCTTGAGGTCCTTCCGCTGGGACTGCAATTTTGACCACAGGCTCTTTTGACTTCCTTCTACGGGGATTTCCCGCTGCACACCGTGTATGGGACACTCAAAATCCCACTGCATTTCCAGGATTTGTTTTAGGTTTTCCTCCCGGTTTTCCAGCATCAACAGCTCGTCCCGGTCCCCATAGGGACACTTGAGCCGAACGATGTAGTCGGTGGCCATGTCTTCCAGGGCTGACTGATTTCAAGATTACGTGCGTTCGGATCGGAAGCGCCATGGCCAAGTGCGGCGCCCTCATCTTAAAAGTCAATCTATACTCGATAGCGGGAGGGGCGAGGCCGCCCACAACGTCCTTGAACTGAAACGAGAACACCCACCAGGCACCGAGCGAAAATTCGCTCAGAAAAGAGTGCCGATGGAAGGATGGCGACACAGGCGGCTCGGTTCTAAGGAAGACCACTCGACGGCCAAAGGCAACTACAAAACTGACTTGACACTAACCGGCCTTCTCATGGAAGGACTTGGCCATCAGAACTTCGCAATCCCAAATTATGCCTAATTTGCTAGGCAATTAATTGAGTCGAGGGGAGAGGAAGAGTACGATGCGCGAGCCAGACGTTCAAATCGGAAATTCCGGTCCGCAAGGGCGGTGCGTTAACATGGGGCTCATGCTCAATCGCCGAAAGGTTCTGGTGGCCGCGGGCGTAGGCGCCGCAACGATTTCGTTTTCCGAACTGTGCCCGGTGCTTGCGCAGCAAGCGAAACGCGTTCCACAGGAAGTGAGGCCCGAATTGGCCAACGTGAAGGCACTCGTCTTCGATACATTCGGAACAGTTGTGGACTGGCGCAGTTCAGTAATTGCCGAGGGCATGGCTTGGGGCAAGGCAAAAGGCCTGAACGTCAACTGGGTGGACTTCGCCGACCGCTGGCGCCTCGGATACGGACCGGCGATGGACAAGGTGCGCAAAGGAGAGATCCCCTGGACCAGACTCGACGATCTGCATCGCATGATCCTAGATGGCCTGCTTAAGGAATTCAAAATTGAAGGGCTCACCGAAGAAGAAAGAGTTTTGTGGTCTCACGTCTGGCGTCGGCTCAAACCCTGGCCTGACTCGGTCGAGGGACTCACCCGTATAAAAAAGAAATATGTGATCGCGCCGCTGTCGAACGGCAATATCGCTCTAATGACCAACCTGGCCAAATTCGGCGGTTTGCCATGGGACGCTATTCTGGGCGCCGAATTGGCACGGCACTACAAACCGGATCGCGAGGTGTACGTCTCCGCATCCTATTATCTTGATCTGAAGCCGGAAGAAGTGATGATGTGCGCGGCCCACATCTCCGATTTGCAAGCTGCCCGGAGTAGTGGTCTTCGTACGGGATTCATCTATCGACCCGACGAATACGGCAACGGACCCGTCGGGGTGCGGAACAAGGCTAAACCTGGAGATTTCGACTTGGTTTCTGAGAGCATTATCGACATGGCCAAACAAATGGGGGCATAACCGCGGTGGTGGTTTTGCGCCGCCGAATTCAAATTATGCGATGAATTTGGTCCAAGCGGATTGGGGGCCACGTTCCGATAAGACCATTATCGGGATGTTGCCTTGCGCCGAGCAGCGCGGTTTAGAGTTTGAGCAGGCGCTGCGCATTTCCATGCGAAATTTTCGCCATATCTTCCGCGCTGACCGGAAGTGAGTCGAGGAAAGCTCGTCCTGCGGCGTTGGAATCGTACGGATAATCCACGGAGAAGAGCATTCGGTCGGCGCCTACGACCTGCAAGGCGCAAAGGAATGGGGAAAGCGAGAAACATCCGCTCGTGGTGATGTAGAAGTGTTCGTGAAAATACTCGATAACCCTGCGTTTGAGGTGCACGGCGCGCGGGGCCAGGAAAGCGTCGGTGCGAACGATGTAGTAAGGCAGCGCTTCCCCCAGGTGCCCGATAACGATTTTTAGTTTAGGAAAACGGTCGAACAGGCCGGAAATGATCAGGCGCAAACAGTGCATGCCGGCCTCCGCGTGCCACCCCCAGCCGGCGGTGGAAAGCACAAAGCCCAGATTTCCGGGCAATCCACCGTAATACGCTTTCCTCACATCGTCGGGCGGCGGCGCCGGGTGCAGGTAGACCGGAACGTCCAGCGCCTGTGCCGTTTCAAAGAGGGGCGTAAAGCGGAGATGGTCGAGAAACTGCCCGCCGCAGGTTCCGTTCACCAGCGCGCCCTTGAATCCCAATTGCCGGACGCAGCGTTCAAATTCCAGGGCCGCCTTCTCCGGTTCCTGCAGAGCGAGTGTTGCAAAGGCAGCGAAGCGGTCCGGGTGGGCCCGCACGGCAACTGCAAGCTTGTCGTTGGTGTCGCGTGCCAGGGCGGTGGCCATGGCAGGATCCAGCCTGTCCAGGCTCCCCGACAGCGAAAGCACTTGCACCTCAATCCCCGCGGCATCCATATCGGCGATCCGGTCTTTTCCGACATCGAACAATTTGTGCCGTTGGGCCTGCCACATATCGACGATAGGATCGCCGTGCCACACTTTCTCCATAGCTTGTAAATATTCAGGTGTCGAAATGTGCTCTTCCAGCGTAATGGTTCGCATCGTTCGCTCAGGCTCCTCATGCAATATGATTGATGAATCGGCCGCTGGCATTATGCGATAGGTCAGCGCCCAAATACGGGATCACCGCATATCATTCGATTCGAGATTCTTTACGTGGGTGGGGTAAAGTTGAAGAACTCCCACATCTTCGGCGCAGTGGCGGCTGCTCCGGGCAGCCCGGTCACACCGAGACCTTCAAGCATCAGGCGAAGCACGCTCTCATGCTGGTAAACGCTCGTGGATTTATAGCCGCGTTTTGCAAATGGGCTGATAATGACCGCCGCGACGCGGCCCCCGCCGTTTGTGTTATCCGTGCCGGATTCATCGAACACGATAATCAGCAGGCCGTCTTTCTGGAACGGTGCGCTCATAATTAGCGGATTGATGTTTGTCTGCAGCCAACTGTCCGCCATAGTCAAGCTGCAATCGTGGGCGTCGTCGCAGAGATTCGGTGTGATGAAGGAGTAGTTTGGCAGCGTCTTGTTCGCCAGGTCGGTCGCGAGCTGCGCAAACGGCACGATGTTCTGCCGCTGCGCCGTCGTTTGCGCGTCGGTCATATAAGGGAGCGGGGCGTGCCGGGTGGCGAACTCGCCGGAATCATCTCCCACGTACCCCACCGACGGGATGCTCTCGGCATACTGCTTCCACGTCATGCTCGAAGCAATCAGCTCGCGCACCACGTTATCCGCTGAGACTGGAAAGCTTAAGGGCGTCTGGGCGTCATCGTTCGTCAGGATTTGACCGGTGGTCAGCATCAGGTAGTTGCCGATCGACGGGTGCGTATCCGCATAATACTGCGTTGCCAAACCATACTGATTCGCCAGGCCGTTCAGAAAGGGCATTGCGGAGCTTCCGATCACGTCCGAGTAATTCGCGTTCTCCTCAACTAAAATCAAAACATGTCCGAACGGGGCCGTGGAGGAAGGTGACGTGGAAGACGGCATGGTCGTAAGGCCACATCCTGTGCACACAAGCGTGAGAACCGATATCAGATACAGCCACAGAATGCAGTCTTTCTGCAACCCGAAGAAAAAACCGCTCGAGTGTGGGACGGATAATTTGGAAACCCTTCGGAACATAAAGCGCACCAGCTTCCCTTTACTGGAATCCCAATCCAAGCCCCGAGAAACGCGGCATAAAAGAACAATTCCGAATTTGACTCAAATCGGACTCAAAAGCAAATTCCGCACTTCAAAAAGAGGGCTTACCGGTTTAGGCAAATCTCATTTCTTTGGTCTTGGGAGTGTATTTGCGAAAGTGGTATTCACAATGAAGAACCCTCCCCAGTCAGGGTGCGATCTCACGGGCCGCCGGCGGAGAAACGTTGGCTGCGCCTCGAAGCGGATTGAGATATGTCCCCAACACAGCCTCACGGTCCAATTCAACACGTTGTGGTGATCTTCAAAGAGAACCATGGCTTCGATAATTATTTTGGGACTTTTCCCAGCGCGAACGGCACAACCATGGCGCACTCACCGAACCCGCCCCTCCAGGATCCCGACCATCGCCACAAGGCGTGGCTGAATCGGGCGCATGGGGCTGTGCGCGAGCAGTTCCTTGAGTCCGACATTCCCTCCTATTTCGCCTACGCGCGTCAGTTCACCCTGTGCGACAACTACTTTACCGATGTGGCCGGGCCATCCACACCCAACCATTTGATGCTGCTTACTGCGGACTCTCCCATCATTGACAATCCATCTGGCAATCCGGTCTACGATCTCCCGTCCTTGGCCGCCAACCTCGACGCGGCCGGGCTCAATTGGGGCAATTACGGAGGGTACGCATTTGGACTCATCAAAGCTCTGGCCAAACGTCCCCAGCTCCCTTCGACCCAGTTTGCCACAGACGCGAAGGCGGGAAAGCTCCCGGCCGTCTCCTGGGTGTACGGGCCGCACGCGTTCAGCGAACATCCTCCTGACCCGCAAGATCGGGGCGCGAACCCGCCCGTCGGCAATGTCACGAGCGGCATGCAGTGGACTGTGGATCAGGTGAACGCGATCGTGCAGGGAGGTCTCTGGCCGCAGACGGCGATCTTCATCACCTGGGACGATTGGGGCGGTTGGTATGATCACGTGAATCCGCCCGAAGTGGAAAAATGGACCGACGGCACGCAGTTTCGTTACGGTTCGCGCGTCGGTTGCCTGGTGCTCAGCCCTTATGCCAAGGCAGGATACATCTCCAAGGTGCAGCACTCGCACGTCAGCCTGATCAAATTCTGCGAGAACACGTTTGGACTGCCCACCCTCAACGCCCGCGACAAGGCGGCCGATGGTATGTCCGACTGTTTTGATTTCACGCAGAAGCCCGCGCCGGCGCCATCCGTTCAGGGTGGGCAACCGGGATCGCCGCCTCGGCCTCCGCGCGGCAAGAAGGCGCAGCCAAAACCAAAGTCCGGGCGCACGACAAGACCGAAATCGAAAGGCCCGAGATAAGGGGCGCAATCCAGCCGTCGCCCTTTGCGGATTTTTCCAGAGGTGCGGCTTATGAACCCCGGCCGGTTCCCGCTTCCCGCATCGACTTTAGCGCACCACCCCAGGCAATCACCTGGTCCAACATTGCGTGTACCGCCTTTTCGTGGCGTTCGTGTGGTTTGAAAATCGTGTAGTTCTCAAAGTCCGTTGAGAGCGAAAGCGCCACCTGAGGGCGCACGTCGGCCACCATCAATTCACCCATGACCTGCCTGAGTTGTTCCACGGCGCGCGTTCCACCGGAGCCACCGTACCCGACGAATCCGGCAGCCTTGTTGTTCCACTCTCGAAAGAGAAAGTCGATTGCGTTCTTCAGCGCCCCCGAAGGGCCGTGATTGTATTCGGGAGTCACAAAAATATAGGCATCAAACGAATTGATCATCGCGCTCCAGGCTTTTGTGTGCGCTTTGCTGTACTGGCCCATCGATGGCGGCACCGGCTCATCGAGCAGGGGGAGCTTGAAGTCCTCGATGTCTACGATTTCAAATTCGGCATCCTTGCGGTTTTTGGCAATATCCAACACCCATTTGGAAACGGCCGCGGACTTGCGCCCCGGCCGGGTGCTTCCCACTATGATCGCTACTCTTATCATTCTGTCTCCCTTTCATGGCGTGAACGGATTCCATCAGGATCTGCGAATCGAACCTTCTATTCGTGCGCGAACCGGGTCAGAGACCGCCGCTGCAAAGCTGTCGACGCCGATTTCCATTTTTGCGGCTCCCGTTATCCCGGTCTTATTTGGATGAGCAGGCTGCGTTTCGGTCGCATGCGCCTGCTTTGGGCATAAGGACCGGAAGGACACCCAGGCAGTAGACCCGAACTCATGGCGGATTAGAAGGCGCCAAACTCAAAAAGCTGGTTCGGGCTTCGCCCACTTGGGTGTATGTTATCGGCGGGGCGGGAAGTCAAAAGGGAAATTCTGGCCGGCAGCGGACAATTCAAAGGCGTGCGGGCATTGTGCGCGTTTCGGCTACTCTCGCGAAATGAGGATACGCAGCCCGAAGGGCTAAATAGAGGAGGAACCCCTATGAAAGCGGCGGTTCGAGCGATGGTTATCGGAGCGATGATTTGCGCCGTGGCCGGCATCATCTCATTAACTAATGGGTTTTTTACACATAGAGTAAACGCGGCGCAGCAACAGGCCAAGGCGGGTCCGTTGAACGATCCGGAAAACCCCAGTGACGAAATGGTGGATGGCCCGTACCGGGTCGACCCCAACTGGCCCAAACCCCTGGCCACATTGTTTCCCGAAGAAAAGGGTTGGACGTGGGGCGCGGTGCAAGGCGTGTTCGCCCAGAACCCGGAACGCATCTTCGTGGCCATGCGCGGCGAACTGCCTGATTTGACCAACGCCAAGAAAAAATACGTCGAATACGAGACCGCCTTCGGCATCACCGCGCACCTGGAAGTCCCCGGCCGCGGCATGTACGGGCGCAACGCCTCCGTGGGCCCCTATGCCAGCCCGGGCGAGGCCTCCGACGACTACATGGGCGTTGAAGGCAAGGACTACCGGTGGAAGCACATCATTACGGTGTACGACAGCGAGGGGAACGTGAAAGAGGCATGGACGCAGTGGGATTCGCTGTTCAAGCCGGACAACCCGAATGTGCTGTCCCAGGGCCGCGTTCACAAAATTCTGATCAATCCCTATGATCCGGAAAAGCGCGTGTGGGCCATAGACGACGGCCACGAAGTCATCCGCATCTTCAGCAATGACGGCAAGAAACTCCTGCAGACGATCGGCACGTTGAACACCACGACCGAGAGAAACGCGAAGATGACCGGAAATACGGCGCGCCCGTCCTACATCCAGAAGACCGGCCCGCCCAGCGAGACCTTCGGACGCCAGACGGACATTGCCTGGCTGCCGGACGGGACCTTCTTTGTCACCGACGGGTACGAGGAAACGCGCGTCGTGAAATTCGACAAGGACGGCAAATTCCTGATGGCCTGGGGCGAGCGGGGCGACGCCGGCGGCAAGGAAAAGCGGCCGGGCTACTTCAATACCGTGCACGGCATCGCCATCGACAACCAGCGCCGGCTCTATATCAATGATCGAAGCAACCGGCGTATCCAGATCTTCGATGAAAACGGCAAATTCATCACCCAGTGGTACCTCGGCGATGGACCCACCGCGACGTATCATATCTATATGACCGCGGACCAGCACCTCTGGGCCTCGGACGGTCACGGGAACTTCAAGTTCTACAAATTCGACCTGAACGGGAAACTGCTGTATTCATGGGGCACAATGACCCCGGAATCGGGCGGGCTGTGGGGCACGCACCAATTCGGCGTGGACCAGGACGGCAATCTCTACACGGCGGAGGTTTGGGGAGGGCGTCCGCAGAAATTCGTCCCGCGGAAGGGCATCAACCCCGATTTGCTGATCGGCCAGCCGGTTCGTGCGGCCTGGACGAAGTGAAGCAACTTGTAGTTCTTTGTGGGCGATTGAACCTCATCGCTCGACAATTTTTTAGTAGGGCACGATACGCGCGGAATCGGGTGTATATTCGGTCGCAGATTCAAGACTGAAATGCACGCTTCCGCTCAATCAAGGAGATACCTTATGCGACGACTATGCTCGCCAGTTGTAATTGCACTAGGGATCGCCATGCTGGCATCCCTGGGATTGGCACAACAGGCTCCGACCGCCGGCCCCTATAAAATTCTAAAGACCGCCAAAGTGGGGGGCGATGGCGGCTTTGACTATGTGAACGCAGACGTGGTGGGCCGCCGGTTGTATGTTCCGCGCAGCGGCCCCACTGGCCGAATCACCGTTTTTAATATGGATACCCTGGAGCCGGCCGGCGAGATCCCAAGCGTCAACGGGCATGGAGCCGTGGTCGATCCCAAGACCAATCACGGCTTCGTCACCAGCAATCCGGTGGTAATGTTCGATTCCAAAACTCTTGCGGTCATCAAGACCATCCCGGTGCAGGGCAACCCGGACGGCATTCTGTTCGACCCGTTTAATGAGCACGTTTACGATCTGAGCCACTCCGCGCCGAACGCAACTGTGATCGATGCAAAAGACGGTTCCATCGTTGGCACGATCGATCTGGGCGGGGCCCCGGAGCAGGCCGTCACTGACGGCAAGGGGCACGTGTACATTGATGTCGAAGACAAAGGCAACGTCGCGGTGGTCGATGCCAAAACGCTAGCCGTGACTGCCCACTACGATGTTTCCGGGAAAGCCGGCACGTGCGCCGGACTGGCCATGGATGCCAAGAATCGCGTTCTCTTTGTCGCCTGCCGCGCTCCGCATGTGATGGTGATCCTCAACGCCGACGACGGCAACATAATCACCACGCTGCCGCTCAGCGGTGTCACCGATGGCACCGTGTTTAACCCCGCTACGATGGAAGCATTCAGCTCGCACGCCGAAGGCACCTTGGACGTGATTAAAGAAAATAGCCCCACCAGCTTCGCGGTGGAACAGATCGTCACCACCATGCCCAGCGCCAAGACGCTCACGCTGGACAGCAAGACCAACCGCATCCTGCTGATCGCCGCCATGTTTGATCCTCCTCCACCCGGGACTCCGCCACTGTCCAACGGGCGTGTCGCTCGCGGTCCCATGGTGTCCGGTTCGTTCTCCATCCTGGTGGTTGCGAAATAGACGGACGGCCGAAAGGTACATCCTCGGCAGCGACAGCAGCGCTCCCCAGCATTCCTGGAGACGCCCTGTCACTGCCGATTTTTGCAAAATGGCGCGATACCTCGGATTTAATACGCCAGAGTCAGAGAAGAGAAGTTCATTGGGCGTAGCCCGCAGGGAATCTGGTTCTCTACGTTGACGACAGCTGCCAATTCAGAAACTTCGTCACGAAGGGATTAGTCGTTTACTTCTCCAAGATTTCCATTGCGTATCAGGAATTCGGCTGTTCTTCCGCTTAGCACTTGAAAGAATTTCCGGCAGGCCGGACAGAACTCATTTTTCTTCATCCCCGCGCCGCATCGCCCACAGCGCTTCTGTTCCATCCGGGATACTTCTGGCCCAGTCCTATCCTCGGTAATCGGTTTCATCAGCATCTCCGATTCCAGAACTTAGGACGAGCCCGGATTCTTATCCATCAGGGATTCGCCGTAATTATTGTGCGGCAAAGGCTTAGACTCAAAGTGTTTCAACAGTTCGAGTATGATTCCATCCAATTAAGGCATGAACCTTAATCGCGGAGCTCAGAACGGAATTCACCAGGCCATCTGTGCGGGTTAACTCGTGATGGGCACCGTTTAGCAGGGCTTGGCATTTGGTGTGCCACCCGTCCCGATATACACAGGATACGATTGAACGCGAGCGAGACCCGCGTTTCGAGTTTTCCAACAACATTACCAACCAACTTTAACCTGTAACTTTTGACAGTTCCTGACGCAACGGAACAAGTCTAGTCTGGGTTTCGTTAAACCGTCTGGCACTTGTCTTGTGTTTAGGCTGCAGCAAATGTTCGCGACAGAAGTCTTGCTCCAAAGCTATTTCTGGAAGCCATCTCAGAATTGAGTTTCGTGGGTCGCGGCTTTAGCCGCGACATCAAGACGCAAAAGAATACGGGGTTTTAACCCCTGGCGGCCCATCCGGTTTGGATGGCGCTTCATTTATGAGATGGCCTACAGTCTCCGCAACTCAATCAACGGGCCATCCAGGGGTCCGGAACGTATGAGCTTGATGTCCGGCGCAATAGGAATCCAAAACATGAATGGGAGGCAGCAACTGTGAGTAATCCCAAGCGAAAGATCATCGATTTCCGCAACCGGCCGCCGCTCAAGCCTTACAAGGGACTGTTCGACCTGAAAAACAACATGCTGATGAAGAGTCACATGATCGTGAAGAATCGGGGGGCAAACACGAGTTCGCCCGTCATAGAAAGAGGGGTGGACCAGCCCGGAGGCCTGGACCAGTGGTGGAAAGAAATTGACGAGGCGGGAATCGACGCGGTCGTAGTGAACGGCCGTTATGTCGGCGGCATGCCTGACTTCTGCATGGACAATGACACGTTGGCCGGCCTGCAGAACAAATACAAGGGTAGATTCTTCGGACTGTCCCAGGTGAACCTTGATCAGGATCCGGATAAAACGGCTCAGGAGGTGGAGAGGGCCATCAAGAAGCTGGGCATGGCTGGTGCCAACCTCGAGCCGGGATATCAGACGATCGGATTGGGAAAAATGGGAACGTTCACGGATAACCCATCCTTTTGGCCGATCCTCGAGGTGCTCAACGAGACCGGTGCGTTCTTGCTGATCCAAACTGGACTTTTCGCCGGAACGGATATCTCATTCAATAATCCTCAAGCCTTGGACCGGCTGCTGTTCTCATTCCCGAAGATGCAGGTCGTTCTCGCCCATGGAGGATATCCCTACGTTCAGGAAGTGCTGGGCCTTTGCGCCAAGTGGCCCCAGCTTCATATCTCTGCCGACGTCTATATGTTTTGGCCGAACGGATTTCTTTATGCCATGAACCTGGAGCGAATCCCTGATCAGCTCGTCTTCGGCAGTGCTTTCCCCTTCGCAAATATGAAAGTGATGGTCGAGGACACCCTGAAACTCCAAGACCAATTCCAAGTCAGCGACAAGACTATGGAGAAGTACCTCTACTCCAACGCTGCCCGGTTGCTGAAAACCGAAGAAGTCGGGGCAAAAAAGGCATCGGCTCGCAGCGCGGCGTGAGCGCGTTTCGGCTACGACGAATTAAAACTCGTAGGAGATAAGGAGATCAAGATGGCTACAGCAGCGGCTACGCCCAGCATAGCACCAGGACTCAGAGGCAAATTGACCAAAGAGAACTTCGGGGCTTCCATGCCTTCTTACGCGCCGACCTATCCTTCCATGGGGCCGGAAGGTTGGGACTGGCTCGACATAGACATGGTCCTGATCGATTACATGACGAATGCGGACGCGGCGGCCGAGTGGCTGCCGGCTCAGTGCGAACTCATCAGCATCCCGATGGCGCCGGGCCAGACTGCGGTGAAGGTGATCTTCGCGAACTATCGCGCGGGGACGCTTCCCCCCTATAAGGAAGCGATTCAGACAATTCCATGCCTATACAAGGGGCAGATCCACCTCTATGTAGCGCAAATCTGGGTGACCACAGATTCCGCGATGACCTCCGGCCGTGAGGCCGGGGGATACCCAAAGAAGCTCGCCGACATCGGGGTCGATTGGCACGGTGAAATGGGTACCGGCTACCTCGAGCGATCTCATCAGCGCCCGCTAGGAAGCGGAAACCGGGTCGCTTCCTACACGTTCCGGAAGACCGGCAAGATGGTCTCGATGCCTCTGCCAGCGAACAGGAAACCAACCTTCCCGTTCCCGTATAATTTGACGCTCCCGCTTCCCGAACCGACTGGCAAACCGAGCGGGTTGCCATTCGGGACGATATGCACACGCTTCATCCCATACACAGCCGGCCTGAAGGAAAAATGGGCCTTGTCGCAGTTGACCGGCATGACTTGGTCACTCGAGAAAGGCGAACTCTGGGCTGGTGAAGCAACCCTCGATTTTCGCCCGTCGGAGGATGATCCATTCTACAAGCTCCCAGTGAACCAAATTCTCGATGCAATGGTCTTCTACGGCGATATGAATGCGAAGTTGAATTTTTTCGAGAATTTCTGAAGAGCTTGTAAACCCGTTAGCTTGCAGCAGCCCTCCCTGAACGAGGAGGACAGCAGCGAGACTGCAAGCCGGCGTCAATTACGGCAATGATTTTGACTTCAGGCGATGGGTCCTGTCGCAGGGAGGCAAATGTCAGACGAAGAAATACATATCGAGAGGAGAAACATTATGCCAGTAAAGAACCCGAAGGAACTTTTCGTGACCCTACTTAGTGACACGCGGCAGAGCACCGAGCGGTCGGCCAAGATCTATCAGGAGATCAGCCAGGCGGCCCAGGATCCAGATGTAAAAGAAGCACTGGAATCTCGGGCGTGGATCGCGGAAAAGGACTTGAGCGCGATCGACCGGTGTTTCGAACTGATCGGCGAGCAGCCCGTCAAGCTCAGCGGCCGTCTGCAAGAGATGTTTCTTGACGACTTCCGTAAAGAACTCGCGGAATACAGAACCCGATCGCAAAACACATCTTTGTCTTGTTCAAGGCCAGCCACCTGACCCATCTTCGGATTGCCGAGCTCACAGCGCTGGTAGCAGCGGCCGACTTGACTGGACACTATGCCGTGGGTGTTCTGCTGGAGAGCTGTCTGGCGGACAAGCTTGCATTCGTTGAACGTACGCGACGTCTCATCAGAAATGTCGTCGCAACCAAATTAGCGGCAAGGGTCGCAACAGCATAATCGCGCCACATTTGAAAACCCCTTGCGCTAGCAGTGGCCCTCCCCGTTTTCGAGGAGGGCCACTGCGTCATCTTCAGAGGAGCCCATCATGAGTAAGCGGAAAAATGAGGGGATAATCGACTTTCGCGTACGACCCCCGCTTATTCCTTTTAAAATCCTGTTCGACCTCAAACTGAGGCGGCTTACGTGGGAAAACAAATTCAACATTTTGCCGTCTTGTGCTACCGCCCCTTCCATGTACAGGGTTGGAGAACAGGAAGGCCTCAGCCTTCCCAAAAAGAGATTGACGAGGCCGGTATCGAATATGTGGTCGCTCCGGGCAGAAACGTATCATCCGGGCCCAAAGCCGTCGATCCAACGGGCACGCAAAGCATGATCGTCAGCGACCAGACGCTTGTCGATTTGCGCAAGAGTTTCGACAACCGCCTTTACGGGTTGCATGGTCTAGATCTCAGTCTGCCGACCGACCTTCTAGTCGCTGGCCTGGAGAAAGCAGTAACAAAACACGGTTTGTATGGCGCTGTGATGGAGCCCGGGTATTTCGCTGCGCCGGAAGGTGGAACGCTTACGGCGGACAACAAGAGTCTCTACCCGCTCTACGAAACGGTCATCAAGCTCGACGTGTTTCTCATGCACCAGAGCAGCATCAATGCGGGTGCGGACATCGGCGTAAACGACTGGCGCCTCTGGACTCGGTGATGCAAGCCTTCCCCCAGCTCAAAGTCATTTTGGCGCACGGCGGCTACCCGCGAGTGCTCGATGCCCAAGCTCTGGTTACCAAACACCCCGACTTTTACATATCACCGGCTATCTACTGCCATTTCCCCGGAGGCCGGACTTACGTGGAGGCCATCAGTATGTTACCGGATCAGTTCATCTACGCGCCGGCGTACCCCTTGGGTCCAATCAAGGAATCGGCGGAGCTGGCACTGAATTTTCCCTTGTCCGACGACGTAATGGAGAAATATATGTACGAAAACGCGGCCCGGCTGCTCAAGCTCACTACCGCGAAATCGAAGTCGCAAGTGGCTTAATGGAGAGAGGTATGGCAACGCAGCCTGCTCTAATCAAGTCAACTGCCCGGCGCGGCCCGGAGGCAGCAAAGTGGATCAAGGGAAAAGACAGACGGCTAGAGGTCATGTCCGAGGTCCCTCTTGTGCTCTCCACCCCGGTCGGTTTACTCGCCGAACAAGCCATCACCGACAAGAAGTACCTGTTCGTTCGTAATATCCAGGACTTGGACAAGGGTATGACTCTTGAACCCCTTCCATTAAAAGGCTGGGAGACCGAGCTGGTCGGATTGATCAAGCCCTTTCGAGTCGTCATTCGCGCCGAAGAGTTGCTCAATATGGAACAGGTTGAGTACGAGATGATCCTTCAGTGCTCGGGAAATGGCCGGTCGCAATATCGAGACATCCCGGGCACACCATGGGATCAGGGCGGAATAGGCAACGTCCGTTTCGCGGGCGTTCCGCTGAAAGCGATTCTCGAGAAGTACAACGCCATGATCGATTCCCAGGTCAAATACGTGACTGCCGAGGGCCACGACTTGCCCATGGGACTTGAGAGGCCGGATTTCGAGCACAGTTTGCCGGTGGCACCAGTCCTTGAGAGAAGTATTTTTGCCCTGAAGCTCAACGGCGAGCCGCTGCCGGGAATACACGGTGGTCCCGTGCGGCTAATAACACCAGGATTATTCGGCACTATGCAAGTCAAATGGCTCCGCCGGCTTCGGTTCGAGACAGCTGAGTCCCCCAACTTTTACCACGCGACGGAATATCGTGTTCCGCATTCCCTCCTCAAGCCGGGAGAAAAGTTCAGATTCACCATGGAGAATAGCAGACCGACCTGGGACATTCGCCTGATGAGTTACATCCTCGCTCCAGAATCGGGAGCCAAACTTAAGGGGGGCGCCGTCACCATCAGCGGTGTCGCCTATAACGATGGTTCAGCACCTTTGGAGTCGGTGCTGGTCTCGTGCGACCGCGGCCAAAACTGGCAGCCGGCGAAGTTCGAGGTGCCTGACAGCCCCTATGCCTGGTATCGGTGGACAACTCAGGTGAATCTCGAGCCTGGCGTCCATGAAATTTGGTCACGAGCCATCGACGCTCTTGGCCGCACCCAGCCGCTTGAGGGTTCGATCTTCTGGAACCCGAACGGCTACGAGTGGACCGGTGTGTTCAGGGTTGAGGTGAAAGTAGAGTAGTGGAGAGTTTTGCTTCTTTGTTGCATCGTTTCAACCCCACAATCGATCGCAAAATCTAGGCCAGTCGTGCAAAGTCCTGTTAAGGATTATCGGGGTAGCGGGTTTCAGATTGATTCTCCATTAAGCATATTTGCTCATAGACGAACAGCGACCGCCTCAGTTCGATTAATGCATAATCGTCACTATGTTCCGGTATAAAACTACCGGTGCCGAGGGGAGTGCGAGGCACGCCCGCAACACAAGCGCCAGGACAAACACGGTGGTCATGCAGCCGATCTCAGCGGCGAGCAACAACGGAGTAGACTGGCCGTAAATCAACCTTGGGATTTCTAGCGCTAGAACAAGCGCAACGAAACCCGCCGCGGGGATTCCGAACAAAACGACTAATAGGATGAAGGGCGCTGCCCTATCCAAAAGAGATTCTTCCGTTTGATCTCTTTCTCCTTCGAAGGCCACAGCTGTATGCCGGACTATTCATAGACTAGCGCGATGCATCGAGGCGGCCCATTTTGAGCGTGAGATGAGAGATGTATCCAACGCTGTGCTCCGAGGATCAAAGTTTGCGCCCATAGAGGTCTTAGGAAGTCATGGTCAACCGGGCTGGTCTCAATAAACGCCATACTCGAAATGAGACCCGCTTTAGCGGGCGATGGAATGCTACATTTCGAAAAACCCCCTACGCTGTTGGCGCACCAACAGGCATCCAGATGTGGACTTACTGTATGGAACAGTAATTCGTCCTTTTCATCCGAAGCTGAACCTGTTTTGTCGCAGAAGGCTTCTGAACCCGGGACATTGCAATATTCCGGCTACCCCGGCGAGCTACGCCGGCTGGCGCGTGGCGGTGAAGTGCGCGATCAGGCTGCGGACGCTTTTGGCCAGCTCCACAACTTCGCCCGTTCCTTGCAATTCGAATTCGACCTGATATTTTCCCGAGACGGCATGATCGACCGCCTCTTTGAGGATAAGCAATGGCTTCACAACCTGGCGCGGCAGAACGAAACTCATCCAGACGCTCAGGATGATGGTCAAAGCCGAAACGATGCTCAATACCCACTCGGCTCGATGCAGAAGGTTTTGGGCTCTCAGATGGTCGCCCTGAACGCGCTGCCAGTTCTTGGCTTCCAGGGTAGACGCCAGGCTGAAGATGTCATGGCTTGAAGTATCAAGATCGGCGGCAACTTCCCGCAGCTTCGGGTCGCTGGCCTGAAGAGTGGACATGATCTGGGTATCGAACGAGTCCACTTGGGTGCGAAGCTCTGCCACAAGCTTGGCTCTGCTCTTGCCGCTATCCTGCGCTACCAGGCCGTTCAAATCCCTTTCGTAATTTCGCACCACGGCTGCAACGCGGTCGCGCGGGGCCCCGCCCGGCTGCGAAAGGTACGAAACCGCGTCCGCAAATCGCTGCTGGTACAGGTTGACGGAGTTCAGGGCATTCTGAATGGTCGTTTGCTCCTCCGGCTGCAGGTTGCGAATTTGGGTCAGAATGCCGGTGACCGCCTGGAGCGAATCGCCGTTTTCTTTTGCGTCTGTGTCATTGTACAGCAGGAAGAAGTTGCGCTCGGAGCGGCGCGCTTCGAGCATCTGGATCGAAGCCTGCTGAGCGAGCGTGGCCGCGGGCGCGTCCACGCTTACGATGCGATCCACAATCCAGCCCATCTGAAACAAATAGTAGACTGCGGCCAAAATAACTGGCGCGAGTATCAGTCTCACGATGGCCAGGCTCAAAGCGACCCTCCGGCGCAGCGACACGCCGGGCGCGAAAATCGAGAAGGTCCTTCGCATGATTGGCTGCATTTGCACCCCCCGTTGGGCACACACCCCTATCTTACGCGCAAATCCCGATTTCGACCTCTGGCTTATGAATCGTAGGCTTCTTCTCCGCCCTCGGCAGAACGAATTTTCTTCTTCCCCGGGTGCCGCACCGTGGCAAACCAGTGGGGCTCCGAGCAGCCAAGCCCGAAACACGGTCCTACCGAAAGGCGGGAATCTAACGCGTCAGCGCCCACGGCCACATCCCTAAGAGGAGGCGTACCTGGAACTGTCTCGCTTGCGATGTGCAAGCCCCTCCTGAAAGGAACTTCGGAATCGTCGACGGTTTACTGCCAATCTTGGGCTCCCAGCCCTGCCCCTCCAATGCACGCTCATACTCCCCGAATTCGTATATCCCGAGTATATTGATGGGGAACGAAGCGGCGGCGATCGGCTTGAATGGTAGAAACCCGGCAACGTCGCGACTACATCGAACGCTTATACGAAAAGGCGAGGGCAACGCAAATGGCAACAATGTGGAAGAGCGGCCGGTTTTTTCCGAGAGCAGCGTGCCTCGCGGTTATGTGCGCAATCGTGGGCGCTACGGGCGCCGCCGTATGGCCGCAGTCGAATACGATCACGATCACCCTGGTGGGTCAGTCGATGATTCGGTCGGATATCCGCGCGACTGCGCCTGCCGCGGTCCCGGTGATCCAGGGACTGCTGAAGGGCGACGTGGTGTTCACTAACCTGGAAGCCGCGATCGCCGAAAAGGGCGAGACGGTCCATGAGGGCAGGGGATTTCTCACTCCGCCAGAAGCGCTCGACGCGCTGATGACTTTCGGCTTTAACCTGGTGTCCCTGTCCGGCAACCATGCTTTCGATCTGAAAGTGACCGGCATTCAGAACACTATTCGGGAGGCGGACACCCGGAAGATCGTTCATGCCGGAACCGGAAACACCATGGCCGAAGCGGTAGCGCCGGGTTACCTGCGCACGCCGAAAGGCACCATTGCCCTGATCGCAAGCGCTTCCGGCCTGATTACGCCGGGAGGGAGCGCCACGGCGGACCGGCCGGGCGTGAATGAGCTTCGCGTCGAAGCCGGCAGCATAGAAAATGAGGCCACGGAAGATCTGCCCGGGGCGCCCGGGAACACGCCGAATCCGGAGGATTCGCAACGCATTCTGCAAAGCATTCGCGAGGCCCGCCAGCGCGCGGACCTGGTGATCGTGTACCAGCATAACCACGTCTTCGCGAATCACTCGTTCACTACAATTTTCACGGAAGGTTTGCAGGAGCGATTGGCGCCGAATGAATGGCTCCAGAAGTGGACGCATGCGGAGGTGGATGCGGGCGCGGACATCATCGTGATGCATGGCGCGCCTCTCCTGCACGGCGTGGAGATTTATCACGGCCGGCCTATTTTCTACGATCTGGGCAACTTTATTTACAACCTGCCGCCAACGCTGACCTACATCGACGAACCCATGAATTGGGAGAGCGCGATTGCTTATGTCCAGTTTCAAGGGAAGAATCTGCAATCGGTTTCGTTCCGGCCGGTGGCCTTGAACAATGTGGGCGAAGGGCAGCCCGATATTCACAACCAGTACACCAACAACCAGTTCCTTGACACGCGCGGCTTGCCGTCGCCGGTGACGAGTGCGAGAGCGGGATATATCCTCCAGCGCCTGGCCGACTTGTCCAGGCCCTTTGGCACGGCCATGGAAATAAAGGGCGACACGGCGGATATCGTCCTGAAAGCCGGAAAATAATTCTAAAACCCTTGCGTCGTTCTTGCGGTTGTGGCGCCGGCAGAGAGAGGAGTATTTCCGATGAAATTTTTCTATTTTGCTTTTGTGCTGGCCCTGCTGCCTATTTCGGCCACAGCTCAAGACAAAAAAGACGCGACACCTCAGTCTTCGACATCGGTCCTGATCAACGGCCAACCCATTCAAGGGAGGGTGCTCGAAATGGATGGAAAACACTTCGTGGCTGTCGAAGACCTGGCGCAAAGCCTGCGAGGGACAATCGCCTACGGCGACGGGCAGATTGCGCTCACGTTGTCACAACTACCTTCGATGACCGGGCAACCAGTGTCATCACAACCTCCTTCGCCGGCTGCACAGCTGCCATCCTCACAAATTCCATCCACGCCGGCACAGTCAACGCCATCGCAACTTCCTTCGACGACTGCACAACCAGCAGAAACCGGACGCATTAAAGGTACACTCACATATTTCTTCGACTTCCATATTGGAAACAAGCCCGACACGGGAAGCAAAGTATGGCTGGTCAAAGGCCGTGTGGAAATCCCGGCCGACCAAAATTTTGTCGCTACCAGCACCGCGCTTGGGACCAGCGGAAACCCGCAACAATACAATGCCATCAAGTATTCGATGGCGGACGAGAATGGAAATTTTGAGTTGCCGGATGTTCCTCCCGGCCAATACACGGTGGTTCTGCAATCCGCGCACACGAAAGGGACTTTGAACGAGAAAAGAAATCTATTTGGGAGAGCAAACGGTCGCAATCCCCGAGACAGCCGCGGAAGGGTTGAATTTCTCAACCTGTTGGTGAAGTCGGGCGAGACGGTCGATGCGTCAAAAGATTTTGGACCCGATATTGGCATGTGACCGGCTCATTTCCGAGCGCACGAATTGTTGCTCATCTCGTCTTAGGTTTTTGTCCAATCCTCATTTTTTTGGGAATTCCGCGCCAGCTGTAGCTACCCGGAATGTGGTATTCTCCGGCAACAAACAGATCCCTTGCTAACGACTGCAAAAGAGAGGAGCCATCTCATGCGCAATATAGTTTTGGGTATTCTGGTGATGCTTATCGCAACTTCGGCGAAGGCACAGGCGCCAATGGCCGCGACGGACATTACCGCCGCGCAGGTCCAGGCGTTTATAAAAGACGCGCCTCACGATCGAAACAGCGATCGACCCATCCGTGTGGTGGAGGCCGTAGGCTATCGCGTCGGCCTGTTCGGAGTCTTTCGGCCGAAGGATGCGCCAATCACCGCAACTGTGCATCAAACGGCCGTCTCGGAAACCTATATCATGCTCGAGGGCGCCGGCGTGCTGGTGACCGGAGGAACGCTGAAACAGCCCGCGAAGCCGCGGCAATCCACTCTCGGAGACTGGACGGACCTCGGCAGCGATGGCATTGAGGGCGGGGTGTCACGGCGACTCTCCAAGGGCGACGTAGTCATCATCCCTGGCGGCGTGCCGCATGGGTGGGCGAGTGTCGAAGGAGACGTAACGTACCTGATTGTCCGGTCCGATCCAGAAAAGAAAATCCCACTGAAGTAGCTTGGGGAGCCATCGCGCACCTGATTAAGGGGATTCGGGGTAATTGGCTTCTTGTGGTTACGAACATTCTTTGGCTCCCTCTTTGATGGCGCTTTCGTAAAACCTGTGCAGGTCGTAGCTCCCATGGGTCGTGCCGGAATACGCGGGCTCCGTTAGATAGATTCGAAATATTTGTGGCGGCGTGTTCAGAACCGAGGATCGCTCGGAAGGACCGCCCGGCCAATTGAAGCAAGGATCTTTGCCTCCGCTTCTTGGGAACCTCGGGTCTTCCGCGAACCGAAGCATCTGTGGCATAAAGTCCGGAACGATATCACTGGTCAGCTCGTAATCCGTGGCATTGAGCGCATGGAATTGGTTCTGGCGTACCCAAAAGCCTTTTGCATAAGGATCAGGGACGCTGGAAAGATTCGCAGGGGGCAGGTGAGAAATCAAAGTTTCCGCTCCCATGGGATAACGAACCTGATAGCGCACGCGCACGCCGACAGGGTTGCCGTGGTCCGTCAATAATTCCTCATCCTCTATTGTGAGAATGCTGGCTTCTTTTTTTACCTTGCCGTCAAGATCCATGAGGTGACTCTGCTGGGAAGAGAGACCAACGAGCACACCGATAGGAATTCCATACAGCACCACCGGCAGCAGCAAGGCGATGATGAGAAGTGACGTCCTGGCTTTGGCTCCCCGGCCCACCCAGACGCTGTAACAAATCCACAAGAGTAAGGAACAGAATGCAGCGATGAGGAGTACAGCAGCTCGAATCAAGCTTCCGAACCACATGGCCCGCACAGGAGTAAAAATAGCGAACCCGAAATAAAGTAAGGTGAAAAGGGAGGGAATCCAAAGAGAGTTCTTAAATTTCATTTCTTAGCCTCCCTTTGCCGCCGGGGAATCCGTCACTGCGACGAGTCGCTTGACGGATGCATTGAGTTTCGCAGGGCGTAGCTTGTTCGCGGGTTTATTTGCCGGCTTTCAATTCTGAATAAACCATCCCGACAAAACGGTCTGCGCTCGTTCCTGCGCCAGCTGGCAAGAGTCCCCCGGGAACTTTCGCATCGAAGGGGGCGGTCACCTTCGCGGCTAGCACTTCCTCGCGGGTCAGGCCTTGGGAAATCAACTTCTGCACTTTTGCCTCGACGGCGAGGATCATGTCGCGGTAGGGGATAAGGTCGGTGCGGTTGATGATGGTACCGTGGCCAGGAATGAGCTTCGTATCCGGGCCGGCCAATTCCATGGTGGCGTCGAGCGCTTCCAGCGCGCCTTTAAGCGAGCCGCCATTGCTGGTGTCAATGTAGGGATAACCGTAATTCCGGTAGAAATCGCCGATTATGATGGCGTTGGCCTTCTCAAAGCGGATCATGGTATCGCCGCCGGTATGCGCCGCCCGCACCGGAATCAAATCCACAATTTCGCCGTTCATATGCAGTTTCACCGGCGCGCCCAGCCCATAGGTCACGACGGGGAGTGATGCGGGGTCCCTCGCCGGAGCCGGATTGCCGTTAGCAAGCGCTGGAGGGTACATCAGTTCTTCGCGCAGCTCTTCGCGCGCAAAAATCGTGACGCCCATTTTGGCAAAATTCGCGTTGCCTCCGGTGTGGTCGATGTGCACGTGGGTATTGGCCATGAAGCGAATCGGCGCGGGGCTAATTTGCCTGATCGCCGCCAGGACCTTGTCCGTGAGCTGCGCGTATTGGGCGTCGACCATGAAGATGCCGTCCGCCCCGGCCAGCACGCCGATCCTCCCACCGGCAGCGTCTTGATGGCCCGGGTCGAGACCCGCCGAACCGGACAGCATGTAAAGGTTCGGTGCAATCTTCTCCGCAGTAATGTCAATTTTGCTGAAGTCTGTTCCCGGTCCCTGCGCACAGAGGCTCGCGGAGAAGAGCACCGCAGCGAATGCCGCCGCGAGAAATTGCCTCGTCAATATCACTGGCCTTGCTCCTTTTTCATTTCATCCAAAGAAACTTTTCCGAAGATGTCTTTGTTTTAGTAGCCGGTTGGAGCGGCTAAGTTCTCAAAGTTGCGTTCCTTGATGTGCTGGTCGAGTCCCCAGCGCTTGCCTTGATCGAAAACTTCCGCAAACCCCACGCGCGAAATTGGATTGTAAACGAAGCGTTCGCTGCGCCATTCCGAGCGCGCGAAAATATTTTCGGATGTCCTCGAGGTCCGGATCACCGTTGATCAACGAGGCCATCACGATGGTTTCGAGCGGCGTCAGATTTCATCTGCTCGCGAAATTCGTAATCCAATCCCTTCGCGGCGAAATATCCCTTTTCCTCGACGACCCACTCGTGCAGCCGAAAGTGCGGCCGTATGTTGAATTTAGGCATGATCTTCCCCGAAATTTCCGCCTAGACCTCTGTTTCATGCATCGTACTCTTCCTCTGCCCCCGAGACAATGAATTGCATCCAGGTCCAGTCCCGGTTGGGGTTGGAAAGTGGTCCGGCGCATGCGATTCCGTATGCGCATGCCGGAGCGCCTTTTGCTGGCAATGGGTTTCTGCTATATTCCCCCGCAAATCTGTAATCGGCCCCGATAAACGTCATAATTTTTTTACGGAATCAGGAGGGAAACCATGACCGCAACACCCCTGTCAGTTGCCTGCCTGGGCCTTGGGCGGATTGGGGCGGGCATTGCGCGCAGCGTTCAGAATGCCGGCTACCGCCTCGTCGTGTATAACCGCACACCGCAGAAGACGCAGCCGCTGGTCGCCGCGGGCGCGACGGCGGCACGGTCGCCGCGAGAAGCCGCGGCTGAGGCGGACGTTGTGATTACCTGCCTGATGGATGACCGGTCCGTGCTTGAAAACACGACGGGCGAAGACGGCATTCTGGCTGGCATGCGTCCCGGTGCAATTCACATTGGCACATCGACCATAACGCCGAAAGCGAGTACCCGTTTAGCGGAGATGCACGCCGCCCACGGGAGCCACTACGTCGCCGGGCCGGTCGCAGGCCATCCGGTACAGGCCGCCGCAGGGAAGCTCCTTACCTTCGTCGCGGGAAAGCCAGAGGTAATCGAGCGCTGCCGGCCCGTGCTCGAGGCTTACGCCGCGAAGATTATCCTGCTGGGCGACAATCCCGCTCGAGCAGCCAGTTTCAAATTGGTGGTGAACTTCTTTGCAGCCTGCCTTTTGGAAACCATGGGAGAGGCCTTTGTTTTCGCCGAGAAGCAAGGACTGGATCTGACGCTCGTGGGCAACATGATCACCGATGTGCTGCATCATCCCGCGTTTCCCGTGTACCTGGAGAAGATCCGCAGCCGGAGCTTCGACGTGCTGGGCTCGACACTGGACGGAGCGGGGTCGAAAGACGTGCGATTCATTCTGGAAGCGGCGGCAGAGGTTGGAGTTCCCCTTCCCTTCGCAAGTATCGTGCGAGACAAGATCATCGCTGCGCAAGCGCATGGCTGGGGCGAACGCGACTGGTCTGTCTTCACCGAAATCGCTCGCCTGAACGCCGGTCAAGAGCAGGTGAAACAGGCGGTAAAGGGAGCTTGATCGGAAGGATTGGTGGCCCTGCCCCCCGGGCTTGTTCCTTTAGCCGAAGTTATGAGCGGAGCACGGCTTCTTTGAAGCGGGAGTTCGCGAGGATGGGAAGCAGCAACGTAGTAAGCAACAGAGCGAAGAATGTGCCGTCATAGGCTGACATCACCAAAGTAAACAAGGGAAACAAGAGTGTGCCAAAAACAAAAAACCGCCAGGCGTCTGGCTGAGAAAGCCCCCCTCCACAAAAACTGGAACTGAAGGTCAACATGGAAGGGCCTGCAATCCAGATTCCCAGAACCGCAAACAGCGCCGGCGATAGCCGGTTTTCCTGTCTTAGCGCGGGCCACAGAAATGCCCGGAAAAATAGGATGGTCGTCAGGGGCAGGAGAATCGTAAGGCCCAGCACGACGAACCCTGAAAACCGGTAAGCAATAATCCAGTGGACAACAACATTGGGAGTCCAGAAAACGGACGCTCCCAGCAGCGCGTAATTCAACGCTCTGGCAGCGCGCGCGAGTTGCGCTCTCATGCCCACAGTCATTCCGCACGAAGATGCCGTGCGCCGAAATTATAGGCTTACAGAGCGGCTGCCGCCAGCCTGCACGGTAACTCCTGGTGATCCTGATTCGCGGAGGATGACAATCCGTCCATTTCTACATCCCGGTTGGAAAACTTCTCGGGAATTGACGGCGATAGTACGGTCGTACCTTGGCGGATGAATCGCCTGTACTATTCAGCGCCGCATTTCAAGAGGGTAGAGTTTGCAAAACAGATTCGACTGTCTACTTGTTGACCTCGGGAAAGGCCAGAGGGCCATTTTATGGGTTTGCAAGAAGTGGTGTCTTCAGACGACTCCGCTGTATCGAATGAACAGATCCTGGCAAACTTGAGCCAGATTGACCGCCGCGAATGGTGGCTCTGGTCCTCAGCCCTTTCCGTGATGATTTTACTGACAATGGGAATCGCCTCGTTTGCTGTGCCTGCTCTGCTCTCCGGCTTTGGCAGCCTTCACGCCTTCTTTTTAAATAGCGCCGTGCGCGGGCTTTTCGGCCTGGTGCTGGTCTTCAACATTTACGTGGTGAACGAACAATTTCAAATCAATCGCATTCGCAAGGAATTCGCGGACAATCTGTACAAAATGGCCGTCCTGGATCCTGTCACGAACATGTTTAACCGCCGGTACATCCTGCATCGGTTAGAGGAAGAACTGGCGCGTTGCCGCCGGAATGGCAGGCCCTTGACGGTGATCGCGCTCGACCTGGATTGCTTTAAACGCATAAATGATGAATATGGCCATGCGGTGGGAGACTGCGTGTTGAAATTGTTTGGGGAACAGTTGCAGCGCGCCACTCGCGGATCGGATGTGGTGGCCAGATATGGCGGTGACGAGTTCATCGCCATCTTGCCGGATTGCGCTCTCGAACAGATTCGCTACGTTCTTGACCGTTTGGACGGCCTCCACGTCAAGACTACGAAAACCAAAATTAACATTCATTATTCGGCGGGTTGGACGGACTACATTCCCGGCGAGTCACTCGATGATTTGTTGAAACGCGCCGACGACCTGCTCTACGCGAACAAGGGCAATCGAAAAAGCCTCTTTGTCAGTTCGGTGGTTGCGGAATAGATCGCCTTGTGCGTGCTGAAAGAGCCGGGTCGCAAAACCCGCCGACTTTTTGGGCGATAACTTCTAGAAATAGCGCGGGCGGGCTTCGAGTTCCTGCCCGTTCGGCAGGATCACTTTCTCAAAGCGCATGGTGGCAGAGCCATCCTTGTTGCGGTTGCCGACGATGGTTACCTGATCGCCCGGTTTGAGCGTGTCCTTCGTCCAGCCGTGATTCGCGAGGCGGTTTGGACCGGGACCTTCGGCCCACCATTTCTCGACGTTGCCGTGTTCGTCGGTGACCGTGAAAGAAATTGTCGAGTGTGGATTGACCCAATCGAACTGCGTGATGGTGGCTTTGAACGTGGTGTCGTGCCCGCGGTCGTACATGGACATGGAGTGGTGGGCAAACGCCGGGCCGGAAATCATCAGGCAAGCGACAACCACCGCAAAGAGCGAAACGATCCTGGTTTTCACCGTGACATCTCCCCACATTTCAATCTTGACCGGGCGCCGCGGGCATCGCACCGCACAAATTAGACGCTCTTAAAACCCGCATCGTTCCAACAAATTCCATGCGGGAAACTCACCCGGCAACGATATTACGCGCGCGATCGCGAATTCATATCAGCACGCCGATTTAATATCTGTCGGCAGGCTAGACGCTGGTCCTCGTGGGAGCCGCGGATCTGAGCCACTGCTCCATTTGGTCGTGCCCTACCAGGCCCGCCTGCTGCATCACCACGCGGCCATCGAGAAGCACCACAAAATTGGGGATCCCTCGAACATCGAAGCGCCCCGCCAGTTGAGGATATTTTTCCGTATCGACTTTGATCACCACCGCCTGGCCCGCCATATCCGCGGCCGTGCTCCTGACTTCAGGAGCGGCGGCACGGCATGGCCCGCACCATTCCGCCCAGAAATCCACGAGCACCGGGACGCGGACATTTTGAATGATCTCATCGAATAAAACGTCGTCGGCCGCCAGCGGTTCGGCAAGAGGCGGCAGGGGCGATTTGCATTTTCCGCAATGGCCGGTGCTGGCAAGATGTTTGACCGGGATGCGGTTCTTCTGTCCGCAATGGCTGCAGGCACGAATGACAGGCATATATCACCTCGCCCAATCTTAACAACAGTTAGCCCGGCGCGCGCGTTCTATTAGTCCTGAGAAGGCTACGTCAAGATTGTTACTTGACCTGCATGAAGAGCGGAAGTTATATCCCCGAAGTTAACATCCATATCTCCCAGGTCATTTGAAATTGATGCGGCGTTCCCGGGCCCCAAGGAGTTGTACAGGCTGCGGAACTTAAATTCATTCAGGCCGGTGGGCGATCATGAATCGAGCCACTCTGTTGTTGCTCCTGGTGCTGCTTTTTGCCTTGCCATCGGGCGCGCAGGCCTTGCCGGACCTGGCGCGAGCCATTGATTTGCCGGACCACATCCAGCCCTCTCGAAATGTTTTCGCCAAATCGTTCCAGGACGCGCGAGACGCCCTTCTGTTCAAGGACAAGGCGGAATCCATGCTCGCATTCACACAAGGATTCTTCCTGATTTCCGACGGAATCGTGACTCGCGCGAATGAGCGTCGCGGCAATAATCCGGAACTCAATCCCGCATCCAGAATTCTTTTGGGGCCCCACCCGGCCTGGAATCGGATGACCCCGCTGGGGGCCCTGCAAGAGGTTGTCGGAATCTATTTGGGAACCGAGATGAAGCGCAGCCGAAACCGGCACCTTCGCAGAGTTTGGTGGATACCTCAGGTCGTGGGAATCGGTGGGAACTTATTTGGAACGGGGTACGGAATACTGACGAGATAGCTTTTCCAGTGAGGATGAGATTTTTCTGACTGCTGAGGAGAGTTCCGGGCAGCGGTGAGGGCTACATATCGCGTGGGCTTTTTTCGCTTAGGTCTTAAACACACCTTTTGAGTTTTGGTCTTTGCGAGGACGAACCCCCACAGGCTGAAGCCTGCGCTACTCAAACCGTTCGCGGCATCTTCCGGCTAATTCGATTCGATGGCTACGTTCTTGAGGGCGTGAGCGACGGCATCTTGGACGACTACCGCATTGCGGCCGTGATCGGTGATGGTGTCGTACAGCAGTTGCGTCGGTTCGGGGTCTAATTCCTTGTTGTATTCTTCGGTGATTTCATGGGCCATTTGCTCGAGCATCCGCGTGGACTCGGTATCCGAATTCGCGCCTGTGAACTCGACTTGTTTGCCCATGTAATTCGCGGCAATTTGCCCGGCCCTCTGGTCGGCGGCCTGGTAGTAGAATTCCGAGATTTGGCGATGGCCTTCTTCATGTTCCATCACGTGCTGCGTTGCGCCGGCCGGCGCCCAGATGGTGATGTTCAGTTGCAGGGTCACCTTCACCCGCGTGATGGTGACGGTCCCGTGCGTGGCGTCCGTTTGGCGGGTGTCTCCGCCAACGCTGGCGCTCGAAAGGAAATTGGAATCGCATACCGCGTATTCTCCTGAGCGCATTGGCGGCATATCAGCCGGCGGCGCGGCGGGATCAAACGTGCGGTTTGTGAAATGGACCGGCTCCTTGTTGATGATCGGACCAGTCGTTTCCCCAGGCTGGCGGCGTGAGGAGGCGTCCCGCCACTTGAGCCAGCCGAAGATGAGCACTCCCAGAAGTACACAGAGCAGAATGGACCGGCGCAAGGGCGACGCTGCCTCCGCCTTCCATTCTCCGGACACCACTGCGGCGTAACCATGAGTTTGTGGCGAAGGACGACGTGAATGATACTCCCTTCGAACCCTGCACCGAATCCAGAGAAATGGAATCGTCGGTAACTGGCCACTGGATGCGAAGGGCATTAAGCCACATTCCGACAAACGGCCTCGTGGCTGTATACTCTGCCCACTCGCGGGTCGTGGGAGGCCCACGCCGGAACAAAGTGAACCAGCAATGATCGGCCAGACCATTTCGCACTATCACATTCTGGAGAAGCTCGGTGGCGGCGGCATGAGTGTGGTGTACGAAGCGGAAGATCTCAAGCTGCACCGCCATATCGCTCTGAAATTTCAGCCCGCGGAGATGGAGAACGATCCTGTTGCCCGCGAACGGTTCCAGCGGGAAGCTTTTGCCGCATCGGCGCTCAATCATCCGAACATCTGCACGATTTATGAAATCGACGAAGCGAGCGGCCAGCACTTCATCGCCATGGAACTGCTGCGAGGACGGACGCTCAAGCATCTGATTCGCGGCAAGCCGCTCGATGTCCAGGAAGTTCTGGACTTGGGAGCGCAGATAGCCGATGCGCTCGATGCGGCTCATGCACAAGGAATTGTGCATCGTGACATCAAACCAGCCAACATTTTCGTGACGGATCGCGGGCACGTCAAGATCCTGGACTTTGGACTGGCCAAAGTGGATCAGCGACCCAATATGGCTGAAGGAGTCACGCTGTCGCAACTGCCGGCCGAGGGAGCCTCCGAAAAGGACCTCACGAGTCCGGGTACGATGTTGGGTACGGTGGCTTATATGTCGCCCGAGCAAGTGAGAGGGGAAGAGCTGGACGCGCGAACGGATCTCTATTCGTTTGGCTTGGTACTGTATGAAATGGCCACGGGCCAGCTGGCATTCGCGGGCAACACGTCAGGCGTGATTTTTCACGCCATTCTCAGCCAAACTCCCATTTCAGCGCTTCGAATCAATCCGCAAATCCCGCCGAAGCTCGAACAAATCATAGGAAAGGGGATCGACAAAGACCGAAAGCTCCGTTATCAAAGTGCCGCCGAGATCCGAACCGACTTGCAACGATTGAAGCGCGATACCGAGTCAGCGCAGGTGCCAGCCTTGACTCGATCTGAATCCGCAAAGGGCCTGGGAAGATTCTGGAAAGTCGGAGTCCCAATTGCAACCGGAGTGCTGGCGCTTACTGCAGGAGGTTACTTCTATATCCATCGCACGCCGAAGCTAACGGAGAAAGACACCATCGTTCTCGCCGACTTCACGAACACGACGGGTGACTCGGTTTTCGATGACACGCTGAAGACGGCACTCACGGTTTCCTTGAGGCAGTCGCCTTTTCTAAATGTCCTTTCCGACGACAAGACGGGCGCAATTGGCGCTCAACCGCAAGAATTCGGCTCTGGCCCTGAATTCCTTGCAAGCTGCCTCGCCGATTGAGTTTGGGCAGATTGTGTTCGTAGTCAATCTCTCCTGCCTCTATCCGACATACATTCGAGCTGAGGCGTATCTGGCAGCCGAACAGGGCAGCGCGGCCGCCGCCGAGTTCCAGAAAATCCTGGATCACAGCGGCATTGTATGGAACTGCTGGACGGGCGCGCTGGCGCACTTGGGCTTGGCGCGTGCCTACGCTCTGGAAGCGAGAACTTCGCAGGGCGCAGATGCCGATGCAGCCCGCGTGAGGGCGCTCGCTGCATTTAAGGAATTTCTCGCCCTCTGGAAAGATGCCGACCCTGACATTCCCATCCTGAAAGAAGCCAAGGCGGAGTACGCCAAGTTGCAATAGCCCGATGGAGCGGCCCGATCGCGGCCACTTCCTTATCGAATAGGGTATGAGGCCCGGGCGGTCCATAATTGCGGGAAATTTCAATCGCCCATACCGCCGATTCCGGTTGGATGATCCGGGTTTATCTGAGCTTACATCCCCTGCGAACTTATTCCCGTTCAATGGTGACGTTGGAGGAGGGGACTTCGAGGCGCATCATGCGGTGGCTGGCGTCCAGGTACAGCATGATTTCCAGGTCCGGGGAGCTGACGCGCAGGGTTTCGTATCTCCCGTTTCCGGCCTGCTGCGGGCCGAGCGACTCCACCGAAATACTTCCCGGAGTCATGTCCTGGGGGATCAGGACTGGGAAGGTCTGCTTGCCTCCGGTTTTCCAGTCATAGACCCGGGCGAGCACGCCGAACTGGTAATAAAGATTGTTGTCGAGCACAGCGACGAGCGGTGACGTGAATGTGAAATCTTTACGCAGCGGCGCAGCCGCGCCCAGATCGGCCAAACATTTTGCCGTGCCGCTTACGAAATCCACGTAGCCCGTGGCTTTTTTTTGCGCCTGGGCGGACCAATCGTAGCGGATGGGCGCGCCTGCGGCGCCGAGTTTGAGCTGCCCGGTGGCTTTGATGTCCGCGCCGCCCGGCGAGTGGGCGCTCATCGAACTGCGCTCAATCCAATCATCGCCGGAGGCGGAAATTTCAAATTCTTCGCTGCCGATTTGCTGGCCGTTGATGGTGATGCGCAGCTTGCCTTTGTCGGGAGAAAACACTGCGGGGGCGTTCGCCGGGATCGCCGCGCTTGCTGAGTGTGGGGGCTGGGAAGGGCTGGCGAAAATCCACAGGCTGAAGCCTGTGCTACCCGGAGGCGCGCTCCCGGCGCGCGCTTGCAAAACTGCGGCGGCCAGGGACAATGACAACGCGGCCGTCAACACGATTGTCGGAAACAGTTTGTCACGAATCATGACAACGGTGCTCCAGGGAGGTTGCCGCCTGCCTGTGGTTGCGCGGAACGGCCAAAAATTCCGAGAGCCAGAATTTGCTCGACCACGCGCACGGGTTCTCCGCCGCTCTCGACGCGATAATCGGCCTGCCGGTAATACGGCAAACGCTCCTCGTAGAGTTTACGAAAACTTGCTTCATCGCGGAAGAGCGGGCGGTCGCCCATGAGTACACAGCGCTGCAGAAGCTCCTCCGTCGAGCAATCCAGCCAGATCACCACGGCTCCGGCGCCGCGTTGCCCCGCGCCAACATCGCGGATGAGCGACGCGTTGCGCGGCTGCGTGAACGTCCCGCCGCCGAGCGCCAGAACCAGCCGCGTATTCCGTGCCGACGCCGTTCCCAGCGTGCGCGCCAGACACTGGTGCTCGATTTCGCGGAACACCGTCTCGCCTTTTTGCGCGAAGATTTGTGAAATGGACAGGCCCGATTCCCGCTCGATTTCCGCGTCCAGATCAACGAAGTGCCAGGCCAGTTGCGAGGCCAGCATGCGCCCGACCGTGCTCTTGCCCGAGCCCATGAATCCGGTCAGGCAGACCACGCGATATTCCGGCACAGGCCCCGGCGAGGGCATGTTTGATGGGGATGAATCCTGCAAGCGATTCCGCGAAAGTCAGTTTCTATTTCTCATCGCGATCCCAATCGGTGGAACGCGACACTGCAATTTAACAAAGCGCGCCATGCGGATGGTGGCGCCGGCGTCTCGCCGGCGATTTTCCAATTTCCCCGCATCGCAAAAACGCCGGACGGATGCCGGCGCTGCAAAAATCCGCGTTATTCACGCTGCAGAATCTTGATCGTACCACTAAAGGAAGAGAGCTCGACCTTGGCATGTCCATCGTTCATCGTGCCAAACAGGCTGTGCCCCCATTTGGACGCGGCATGAGGAGTGCCATGAGTATCGGGCTTGAAAGTCGCCTGGTTGATGACGTCGCCCTTGAGGGAGGACGCGTTCACATCGAAGGAATCGTTGGAAGAAAAATGCACTTCGATCGTGCCGCTGAAATTCTTCATGATGTAAATGCCGCGGCTCAGAAAGCTGCCATCGAAGAAAATGTTCCCGGAAGAGGTTTGCACGCGCACGCTGTCCAGGGCGGGCTGAATCATCTGCACATTGCCGCTGATGGAGTTGGCTTCCAGCTTGCCCGCGCAGCGGTTGCAGACGAGAGAGCCGTCGATGGTCTTGACCACCATGTAACCGTTCACGTCGGAGAGTTGCAGGTTCGCGCCGACGGTGTCGAAGGTCATGTCCCCGTGGACGCTGTCCACGGTCACGTTCCCGGAGTCGGTCCGCACGCTGAGTTCGCTTTCGATGGGAACGGTGATCTCGAAATCCGTCTTGCTATCGTCCCCCGCCGCTCCATCCTCATTCATCAGCTTGGCCACTTCGATGCGGTTTCCGGCCTGCTCGGTTTCCACCACCGTCTTCCCACTCGGACTCGTCCAGGCCACCTGCACTTCCTGCTTGGTCCAGGCCTTCACCTGGATGCGCCCGCTGGAATTCCGCACGGTGATTTTCGGCTTGCTCTGCACCGCAAAATGTTTTTCGATGCGGTCGGCGTGTGCGGGAGAAGCGGCAAGCATGAATCCCGCCATGACCGCGCCCAGCGCGCTTACACGTACAGGGCTACTCAGAGTTGCGTTCACTGCAGTCCTCCCGTCATGCTGCGGTTCATGGCCGTAGCCAACAGCTCCGCCTTCTGCTGATAGGCTCCGTACAAATATTCCCGCGCCATCTGATTGTCAGGTTGTTCGCGTACGCTCTTTTCACATATTGCGATAAAGTTGTCAACAATTTGCAGGTTTCGCCGGATGGAATCGGTTACGGCAGTGTCCTGCCTTTGCAGCCCCGGAATCGAGTCGCTCCCCACGGTCAGGACTTCTTCCTTGAAAACGCTGTCGGCGGAAGGCATCGAAGAAGCTTCCTGCTGAGGCATCAATGGGGATTGCACTGAAATCTGCGGCGCATTCGAAAAGTAGCCGAGCGCCGAACCCGCGGCCAGCACCAGGCCAAGAAACGCGCCGGCAAGGGCGGGGCGCTGAATGGCGGCCCACCAGCCCGACCCCGACTGGCTCGCGCTTCGCGGGGCCTCCTGCGGGTCGTGAATCAGCCGTTCCGCTTCGAGCTGGTTGCGCAAGGAAATCCACACGCGCTCGGGCGGAGCGATGTCCTCCGCGCCCAGCTCTAAAGCCATTTCGTGGATGGCGCTGAAATCGGCCGAAAGGGCGCGGCACGCTGCACAAGTTTCCAGGTGAGACTGCGCCGGCTTCGGCAATGCGCCGAGTTCCTGCTGTTCCAACATCTGTTCAAATTGTTCGCACTGCATGTTCATGGTCTTTCTTCTTTCTATTTCTTTTCCTCGTTGCCTCTGAATCTCTTTCTCGAGCGACCGGTAGTTCGAATTCCGCATCCGGTTTCCAACCCGCAAGAACCTCCGCCCTCTAGCTTCCGGAACCCTTGGCGGCCTGGCGCTCCTGCCGCGCCATGTCCCGCAACGTTTCCTGCAACAGCTCCCGCAATCGCATGCGGGCCTTGTGTAACTGCGATTTGGAATTTCCGATCGAGCAATCCATCAAATTGGCGATTTCGTTGTGCTCGAATCCCTGCACATCGTGGAGCACGAACACCTGCCTGTAACCCGGCGGCAACTGTTCAATGGCTCGCTGCAAATGTACGCGGTCGATGGAGCCGGTAAGCAACAAGTCGGGAGCGCCAATTTCCCTTCGCGGCCCGCTCGACTCATCTTCCGGATCGGTCGATTCCTCGAGCGAAGTCTCCGACAGCGTCTTCTTCCGCAGCTTCATCAAGACCACATTCACTGCCAGCCGATGCAGCCAGGTGGAAAAGGCCGACTCTCCCCGGAACGTTCCGATCTTGCGAAACAGCTGCAAGAAGGCGTCCTGAGTCAGGTCCTCCGCTTCTGCCGTATTTCCCACCATGCGCAGACACAAGGCGTAAACCCGGCGGGTATGAAGCCGGTAAATTCGCTCAAAGGCGCCAGCGTCGCCCTGTTGGGCGAGGCGTATGGCCTCTGCCTCGGTCATTTCGCTGGTTTCCGATCGTCTCGTGCGGGTCACCGTACCCGTTCGGGACGCATCCACAGTTTGGGATGCGACCCCTCCCCCTTGAGTTGCATGCTCTTAATATGAATGGTTCCAGTAATAAAGACTTCAATCCGTAGGTTTTGGCCCTTGCCAGGACGAACCAACCCACACTGATTTCTGTGCCACCGGGCACACTTCCGAGCGAAGTATACCAAAATCCCTGCTTCAGGGTTCTATTCACTATCGCAAGACTGGATCTGTCCGGGGTCACCTGCAAAAAGAGAGGGGGAAAGGTTTACAAGCCTCGCCCTGAAGGTCTCGAGCTCCTCGGCCGGCAAGGCGCAGAAAAACGACTTCAGGATGATCGTCGTTTCCCCCATACACGTATTTAGATCATAACCAAGGACTTCCAGAAGCTGCCAAGCTCGATCGGGGAACCGGGAGGCTCCCTCGGAAATGCCGGCAAGGATGGCGCGCGCTTCCTTTTGCAAATCTTCGATGATTTCGCCGAGCGATTGCAGCTTGTGAAAGAAACGCGTCCTTTCCCGAAATACGACCCTGGCGAGCAAATTGTTCATGACGGAAATCCTCTGAGCCGTCGCCCCTCGAAAATTGGAAGGCGAGAGGGGTTGCACGTTCGGGAGGGTCCCAAAATGGGCCCCGTGATCCTTGATCGTCTGAATCACGTGGCTGACACGACCAGCCAGACGATCGAACAGACCGGCAATGACCGTGGCCCTCTCCTTTGCGGAGTCGAATTGTCCCTCTTTGCAAAGGGAGAGTGCTTCGTCCAGGGTTACGCTCAAGATGACGTTGGAAGATTCGAGTTCCTGGCGGGTGGCGTCGAAAAGCTGGTCCATCTCGTTGGGGATCCAGGCAAGCCAATCCTCGCGAACGGTGCGTGTACGTTGGCCTGCGCGTTTGGCGCGCGTTTCTCCCAAGCCCCACCCCCGACTGGAAGCCTCATTATAACATACGATTCAAGATTAAGGTTTCCGTGGTATTGACAATTTGGTTCCGCATGCCGCGAAGCTAAGCCTGTCCGCCGCGGCAAACCGGCAGGGCTCATTGTCATATCGAGTCGCTGCCCGCTTCCTTGCCAGTGGAAGAACCAGCCGTTATACTGCGCATCGCCTATCATCAATGGGAAATCGGAGACTCCACTGTTACCTTTTGATCCAATCGATCAGTTTCTTCAGCGCCAGAAAAAGCTTGCCGAGATCGAGGCGCGCGGGCACGAGGCCTATCCGCATAAATTCGATTGGACGGCAACGCCTGAGGAACTGTTCGAGAAATACGGGACCGCTGACGCAGCCACGCTGGATGTCGCCAAGCCGATGGTGCGTGTGGCCGGGCGCATTCTCACCCTTCGCCTGCATGGGAAAGCGGGCTTCGCTCACATTTATGGGTCCGGCCATCGGCTGCAGATCTACGTGAAGCTGGATAATGTCGGCAAAGAATCGTACGAACTTTTCCAATTGCTTGATCTTGGCGATTTGATCGGAGTGGCCGGTCATTTATTCAGGACCAAGACGGGCGAACTTACAGTCTGGGTTACGAAAGTGACCCTGCTCAGCAAGGCGCTCCTGCCGTTGCCGGAAAAATGGCACGGCCTCTCGGACGTTGAGATACGTTACCGGCAGCGATATCTCGATCTGATTTCCAATGAACAGGCCCGCGGAATTTTCATCCGGCGCGCGCACATCGTTCGCGAACTGCGCAGGTTTTTCAACGCCCGCGGCTACATTGAAGTGGAAACGCCGATGATGCAGCCCATTGCGGGCGGAGCCGCGGCCCGGCCGTTTGTGACGCATCATAACGCGCTCGATCTGGACCTGTACCTGCGCATCGCGCCGGAACTCTACCTGAAGCGGCTAGTGGTCGGTGGACTCGACCGCGTGTATGAGATCAACCGTAATTTCCGAAACGAAGGTATCTCCACTTCGCACAATCCCGAATTCACCATGCTCGAATTTTACGAGGCCTACAGCGATTACAACGACCTGATGAAATTGAATGAAGAACTTTTCGCTTCTCTCGCAACCGAAGTGACCGGTTCCACCTTTGTGAAATACGGAGAGCACGAAATCGATTTCTCGAAATTTCAGCGGCTCTCCATGCGCGAAGCGGTTTGCAGGTACTGGCCGGCCGGGGCCGCGCCGCCGCCGACCGTCGCGGAACTGGCCGCGCCCGCAGGACCGCAAGCAGCAGGGAAGCGCTACAACACCTGGGCGCAGTCGGCGGGGCGCGAACCTTTGCTGGGCCTCGCCAGCATGAAGGACGGCGAAATTACCGGGCTGCTGTTTGAAACCGTCGCCGAACACCAGTTGATCCAACCCACCATCCTGTACGATTTCCCTACGGAGATTTCGCCGCTGTCCAAATGCCGCAAGGACGATCCCTCGCTCGTGGAGCGCTTCGAGATTTACGTGGCGGGCATGGAGCTGGGCAATGCGTTTTCCGAGCTGAACGATCCCCTCGAGCAGGAGCGGCGTTTTCGCGAACAGGTCGAATCGGGAGGCGAGGAAGCGCCGCGCGAAGTGGACATGGATTACATTCGCGCCCTGGCGCACGGCATGCCGCCGGCCGCGGGCGAAGGCATCGGGATCGACCGCCTCACCATGCTGTTTACCGATACACACTCTATAAGAGAAGTTATCTTATTTCCGCTGCTGCGCCCGGAGAGTTCCGGCCAGGCCGCCGCCGCGGGCGCGTCCAATTCCGCGGAGCAGGATCCAGGCCAAAAGAAATGAGATTTGCGTGGCTGGTCGCGCGGCGCTATTTGCGGTCGCCCTACAAGCCCGCGGTGCTGCGCCTCGTGACGCTGTTCTCCGTGATCGGAATCAGCGCGGGCGTAGCCACGCTGGTGATTGCCCTGTCGATGAACACGGGCTTTCGCCGCACGATTCAAGACCGCCTGCTCGGCGTTTCCGCGCACGTCAACCTGACACGGCCCGGCGCGGAAGGCATCGAGGATTACGGCGCGCTGGCCGAAAGACTGGGCCACGTTGACGGAGTGCGCAGCGTGGCGCCCGCGATTTATCTGACCGTGTTGCTTTCCGGAGGCGGCCACGCGCGCGGCGTGGTGATCAAGGGAGTCGATCCTGAACGCGAGCGCCGCTTCGATGATGCGTTACGCCGCATCGTTTCGGGGGCCGCGGATTTTACGCCGGACTCCGACGGCTTCGATTCCATCGTCGTGGGCCACCTCATGGCGGATGAACTCAAGCTCGCCCCCGGCGATTACGTCACGCTGACGAGCCCCGAGGGGCGGCTCACGCCGTACGGAATGGTGCCGCGCTCGCGCCGATTTCGCGTCGCCGGCGTGTTCGATTCCGGCTTCTACGATTACGACGCCAATTGGGTGTTTGCCAAGCTGGCCGCGGCGCAAAATCTGGCCGGCGTCGGCGACGTGGTGAGCGTCCTGGAATTTCGCGTGAAGGATGTGGACCGCGCCTCAGACGCGGCCCGCGCGATCGAGGCCGCAGCCGGCTCGGGATACACGACCACCACCTGGGAAGATGAAAATCGGGCCCTGTTCCGCGCGCTGCGTCTCGAGAAACTGGTCACCGCGCTGTTCATCGGCCTGATCACCTTCGTTGCCGGTCTGAACATTCTGGTCGTGCTCTCAATGAGCGTCACCGATCGCGCGCGCGACATTGCGGTATTAATGTCGCTCGGCGCGTACCGCCCGCAAGTCCGCAATATTTTCGTGCTGCAAGGACTCACGGTCGGAGTGATCGGCACGGTCTCCGGCCTCGTCGCCGGTTACGCCCTCTCCTGGGCCGCCGGCTCGTACCACCTCATCCCACTCGATCCGCAAGTCTACTCCGTTCCCTATGTGCCCTTCGTGTCCAGCGCCTTCGACGGCATGTGGATCGCCGCCGCCGCCCTGGCCATCAGCGTCGCCGCCACGCTGATCCCCGCGCGCGCCGCCTCGCGCATCCTGCCGGTCGATATTCTGCGCTATGAGTAGGGTTACGAATTAGCGCTTCGCCCTGCTTCTCAAGAGTTCCGGGATTTCTGCGGCATTTGCTGCTGTTTCCGGTAAGCGCCGGGCGAAACTCCAAGCACTCTCTTGAACGCTTTGCTGAACGCGCCTTCGGAATCGTATCCAACTAAAGTTGCCACTTCCGCGAGTTTGTGATCTTTTCCTCTTAGCAATTGGCTCGCCTTCCGCATCCGCCATCGCGTCAGATATACGAGCGGGGCTTCACCAACAACTTCCTTAAACCTTGCCGCGAAGCCGGAACGCGACATTCCCGTCGTCGATGCCAATGTTGCAACCGTCCACGGTTTCTCGAAATTTTCATGTATTGAGTGGAGGGTATGAGAAATTTGTCGGTCGGCGAGCGCGCGCAACCACCCGGGTTTCGAACACTCTTCAGAAGCGGCGTAAACACGTATGGCTTGTACGAAGATGATATCGGCAAGCCGGCTGACCACGATTCCAGAGCCCATGTCCTGGCCTTCCATTTCCGCCGCCAGCAGGCGCATGGTGCTTTGAAGCGTTCCTGCCTTGGCTCCCTCCACCTTGAACAGGATGAGCGGCGGGAGGAGATCGGTGATCCATTTGCTCGATTCTCTGTCCAGCATGAAATTGCCCGTTATGATTGTAGTTGGGGAGCCACCTCCTCCGTAGTCAACCTGGCCGTTGAATTTGTGACGGCGCACCTCGGCATAGGGCCTTGTCGCCCTGTTCGGACGATCGCGCAGGGAGTGAGCGTCTCCCCTTGCCAGCAACCAGCAATCGCCACCCGTCAGCGGGATTGGTTCAGGGATCGAGTCAATCGAGAGCCAGCAATTGCCACGGGCAACCACACCCAAATGGGCATGATCGTATCCCTCCAGGCGCAAACCAAACGGAGCAGTTAGATTCAGGCGAGCGTAGACCGCATCTTGAACGCGCATTCCCACAAAGATTTCTGACAGAGGGTCCACAAAACCTCATTTTCCTGGACGATTAAGCCGATAATCTGGAGTAATGACTATTTTCTTCCAGCTGGCTTGGAACTATAATCCGAAGCATTACACTGCGGCAACTCTATTAGTGAAGAATCCAACTTACCATTCGCGGGCAACACGCCACGATTGCGACTTGGCGAGAGAAGCCGGGAATTCGTTAGTAGCGAAGGACGGAAGGAGAGCCTGATGAGCGAAATCACCAGACGCGGATTCGTGAAGGGTGTCGCGCTCGCGCCGCTGGCGCTGACGCCATTTCGGTCCGTGACGCAGCAGGCAGCGCCGAGCGAGCGGTTCGACTTCGTAATTGCTGGCGCCGGGCATAACAGCCTGATCTGCGCAGCGTACCTGTCCAAGGGCGGCTACAAAGTTCTGGTATTGGAGGGTCGTCCCACGATCGGCGGCGGGACCAAGACGGCAGAAGTTTGCCTGCCCGGATTCAAAGAGGACCTGTGCTCGACTGTGCATGCGGGAATTTCAAACAACCCACTCGTCCGCAACAACGAACTGAATCTACGCGATTACGGTTACGGCGAGTACATTGATCCCGATCCAGTCATGCACATCCCCTTTCTTGATGGCGCCTTCATTACCGTTTGGCGAGACTTGGACCGCACCTGCGAAACGATCTCGCGATTTTCCAAAAAAGATGCGGAAACGTTTCGCAGAATGGTGGCGGAATTCAAGGCGTACTCGGCGGCCACCAACGCGAATCGCAGCGGATCCTCGGACGCCGGCGCTCCCAAAATTCCCAAGGCGGGCGTGTGGCAGCGACGCATAGCCATGTCCGGCTATGACCTGGTTTGCGAATTGTACGAGAGCGAGTACATGCGCCGTGCCAACATGGTCTGCGGGCATTTTGGGTCGGTCCCGGGCGGCGATCCGGGTACCGGCAACCAGGCGTTCGCGCTCGTGGTGCAGCAGATCAGCGGGCGCGTCATCCCCAAAGGCGGCTCGGGCACACTTAGCGTCGCGCTTGGCAAGTTCATCGAAGCACACAACGGTGTGGTGCTTACCAACAAGCCCGTGACGCAACTCCTGACTGAAAACAACAAGTGTGTAGGCGTCGAGTGCGCCGACGGCAGCTCCTACCGCGCCGAAAAATCCGTCATCTCCACCATCCATATTAAGAATCTGGTGAAGATGGCTCCTCGCGAACTGTGGGGAGAGGAATTCCTCGAAGGCATCGACCTGTACCAGCCAGAGCATGCGATGCTCAGCCTGCATTACGCGACGACGGAGCCGCCGAAATATCCTCTTGCATCCGGCGGCACCATTTGGACATGCGAGTCCGCCATCGCTCCGCCCCTGGACTACTACCTCAGGATGAACGCCATCGAGGCACGCGGAGAAATCAACCTCGACGACCCACCGGGATTGCAAATCGTTTGCCCAAGTGTCGCCGATCCAAGCCGCGCTCCGGCCGGCTATCACACGCTGAAAATCGAAAGCAACTTGCCGTACACGCTGAAGGAAGGCCCCAAGCACTGGGACAATATCAAAGACCAAGTGGCCGAAGCGCTCCTCAACCACTTGCGGCGGTTCGCGCCAAATCTCACTCCTGACAAGTTTCTGGGCAAATTCATCGAGAGCCCGCTCGATATTGAACGCATGAATCCGTCCATGTGGCGCGGCAGCACGCACGGAGGGGCCATGAATCCTGCGCAAACGGGAAGCATGCGTCCGGTACCCGGATGGGCGAACTACCGCATGCCGATTGCAGGGCTTTACCAGACTGGAGCCTGCACCAATCCGGGCGGCGCGGTCACAGGATTGCCGGGCCGAAATGCCGCCGCAGTGATCTTGAAAGATTTCGGCTCAAGCCTCGAGGAAGTCGTAGCGAAGAAATCAAGCTAGAAGAGCAGGCACTGGGAAATCAATTGCTGGGATTCTTTTGAAGTTCGGGAGGCGCGCTCGTGCGAAGTGTTAGGGTGTCAAGAATTGCCCGGCTTGCTACTGCCGCATTGGTTGCCGTTCTGCTCTTCCAGGTGCTTCACGCAAAAGCACAGCAATCGGCGGGGACGGCGGAGGCGAAGCAGGAAGTGTCCGCGAACATCGCTGAACACGCGCCGCCCGTGCAGCCGATTCCCTACAGCCACCGGACTCATCTGGCGATCGGCCTGGAGTGTGGCATGTGCCACACCAACCCGGAGCCGGGCAATTTGATGACCTTCCCGGCGACGAGCACGTGCATGTCCTGCCACGAAACCGTCGCAACGAAAATGCCCTCCATCCAGAAGCTCGCTTCCTACGCAAAATCGGGCGAGGGCATCCCGTGGGTGCGCGTCTATACTGTCACCTCCGGCGTGAACTGGACGCACCGAAAGCACCTCGCCGCCGGCATTAAGTGCGATACATGCCACGGCCAGGTCGCGGAGATGGCCGCGATGTCGCAGACTACCAGCGTGACCTCCATGGGCGTTTGCCTCAATTGCCACAAGCTTCATAACGCCCCGACCGTTTGCCAAACCTGCCATTCGTGGCCTGCGAACTGAAGGGCGACACTTACCACGGCCGGAATGTCGCTGCGGCTTTCGGCGGCGCTGGGGACTTCGCCGGAATTCTGGCTGAAGATGCAGGTACAGTACGACCTATGGCACGCGCGGAAGAAAGTGGCAAAAGTATGGCGGTTCCTGCGAGCGGCAAATTCCCAACCTCTGCAGTCGAAACCGTACCTTACCTTGTCAAAACATCTTGCGGAGATAGTCAAAAAAACACGCAATTCCCTCTTTTACTTGCCCTCTTGACGAGTGCGATGGCGTTGCAAAAGTCGCAATTCCAGCGATTCCGCGATCTAGAAACCGCTGGCCTGGAGCTGTTTTAGAATTTGAGGGAAATCGCAGAGGAAGCCCTTAAAATCAGCACGTTCCAGGTTTCCCAGAGTTCCTGAAACAGGGAGGTTGCGGGCCAAAGCGATTGTGCGCCCAATCTGTTCATCGATTAAAATTACATCACGGCGAAGCATCTCCGCCAGCAGAATGGTCTCGCGTTCTCCTCGATGCAACGCAAACGGAAACGTGGTTTCATGAGTCTCGTAGAACGATCGAACTTCATACCAGGCTGGGAGCGACAAGACAGCGAGGCGCACATTCTCTGGCGTTCGCGCCTCGGTCAATTCTTCGTGAACGGCCGCAGGCACACAAACTGTTTCAAATAATTGTCCCAGCAGTTGTTCTTGTTTGATCGCGAACAAATAGCGCAGCGGATTGGTGTTGGATACAGCGATCATGCCGGAAAGATTCTAACGTGATTGACGGCGCGAAGCCGCTTCGAAGATCGCTGCTTCGCGGTCCAAATCTGCTTCCTCAATCACTGCGATGGGAACATGGTGCTGGCCCAAAAAATCTTCCGTCTCGATTCGGGACAGACCAAGCATTTCCGAAATCTAGTAAAGGGTCAGGGTCTGATCGCGGTAGCCTTCCAGAGCGGGGGCTTCCAGGGCACGGCGGGAAACATCGCCGCCCGCGGCGGCCAGCCGCCGAGCCACATCGTCGGGAATGTGCAAGATGAGATCCATACCCTACAGTTTAGCACGATAAACTACCTGCCCCACAGCCGGTGAGGAAGCAGATACGTGAGGCCGGCGAAGGCTTCCCAGTGCGTGGACGTGCCCGTCAAACCTTTGTCGAAGCCGGCGTCGAAGACCAGGTTTTTACGGGCGGCGTAGGTGACGGCCCAGAGATTGCCGATGGCGTTGCCGCGCAGGAAGGGTTGGGAGAAGCGCCAGATTTCGCCGGAGAGGCCGAAGCCTTTTCCGAGGGGGTGGGAAATCGAGAGGGTCTGGCCGAACTGTAGCCTGTGAACGGGGCCTTCGAGCTGTTCGTTGAAAATGGCGTTGGCATCGTAGTGAAAACCCTTCACATCGGCGCTGGCGTAGAACACCATGGAGTTTCGCGCGCTGCCGAAATCGAGTTCGGGCGCGCCGCCGTCATAGAGGCGGCGGGAATAGCTGGCGGAGATCGTGGGCTTGGCCCCTTCGCCGGGCAGGAGCACGACTTGCGCGCCCAGGAATATCTCCGCAACGCTGTTGGCTGATATGCCATTTACCGTAGAGTGAACGGCGGGCTCGGAAGACTCGATAAATTCGAGGCGGCGCGTGACGGCGAGCTTGATGACTTCGTTGTACTCCACACGGGTCGAAAATTCGGGGGAGTTCGTGGCCCCCAGCGTGCCGGTTTCAAATTGCAAGTAGCCGACGGGCGTGAGCGTGGCGGGATTGCTCACCGTGGGGCGCGCGGGATTCGCTTCGGGCTCGCCGGATTGGTCGTCCGGTTTTGTGGCCGTCTGCGGCGCGGGTTGCGCCGTTGCGGTCTGAGCTTGGCCGGCCGCCGGCCCAGCGCCGATCGTCGCGCCGAGAATCGCAAAGAGCAGAGCAAGGCGCGTGCAAAGGCGTATTCTCCAGAAATTGTTTCGTCGCCGGGATGGATTTCCGAAATGCACCGAACGCATTTTAGCGTATTTCCATTCTGGATTCGTGGAGCGCTTTCGGACGGCGGAAACCCGCCCTGATTCGATCGAACCAAGGCAGTCCCACCCACGCTTGCCCCACTTTCCGGAAATAGCCAGCCCAAAAAATTTCGATCAGACTTCCAGCGATTTGGCGTCCCGGTTGCACTTAGAAAGGGCGTAAGCTTTGCCGGCGTGAAAATTACGTCCAGAGGGCGCAAAAGGCCATTTGGGTCATGCTACAATCGCTGCCGAATCAACAAGTTGGGACGGCTGCCGGCGGGTGCCAAAAAGGGACACTATTTCCACAGGCACTAACAGGGCAATAAAGTGAAATCGTTTGTCCCCGTGAGCAAGCGCCCTCAGAATGGCAAACCGACTTTCGAACGGCGCGGCTGAAAAGGGCATCTAAGTAGAGTAGACGGGGATGTGGTTTTGAGTTGTTGCCGGACCGAAACAGCAAGGTCCCGGCAGAAATTCTGAGCGAATATGCCGGCAGAGACGACAACTTCGGCGAGCAGCCCAGCCAGCGGCCCAACGCACACGGGTGCGCTGATCGAGACGCGGGATTTACGCAAGACGTACGGCGCGGGCGCGGCCGAAATCACGGTCCTCACCGGCGTGAATGTAAGCGTCGAACCCGGAAAGTTAATTGCCGTGATAGGCCCATCGGGAGCGGGGAAAAGTACGCTTCTGCATTTGCTGGCTGCGCTAGACACGCCAACAAGCGGTACAGTATACTTCGAAGGGAAAGCAATAGATTCGTTTCGACAAAGCGAGCTTGCGAATTATCGCAACCGGTCCATCGGGTTTGTATGGCAGCGGCATCACCTATTGGCTGATTTTACAGCGGCTGAGAACGTGGCGATGCCCCTGCTGATGCGCGGCGCGAAGAACGGTGAGGCGCTCGAAACCTCCGAACGCTGGCTCAGGGAAGTCGGCCTGGGAGCGCGAGTAAGGCAGCGTGCGGGGGAGTTATCCGGAGGGGAGCAACAGCGCGTGGCAATCGCTCGCGCGCTTGTGCAACAGCCGGCTTTGCTG